>Ga0302321_100000370_pt1 | contig 39601 bp, 31 predicted proteins | sample Fen_T0_1_FD_202505 | JGI IMG/M metagenome (GOLD analysis project Ga0302321, IMG submission 202505) | Peat permafrost microbial communities from Stordalen Mire near Abisko, Sweden - Fen_T0_1 | ecosystem: Environmental > Terrestrial > Soil > Wetlands > Permafrost | place: Sweden: Abisko... | reverse complement strand
CTTGATCTCCTTCGCCAATCCACGCTTGCTCTGCAGCTTTACGATTGCTGCCGTCAAGGTCGTCTTGCCGTGGTCAATGTGACCAATCGTGCCGACGTTTACGTGTGGTTTCGACCGAACGTACTTTTCCTTGGCCATCGCTTCCTACCTTCTAGAGCTTTCTTCCGAGCTTTCCGTTGCCGCGTGGGATAAGTGTCTTGACCGTGTAAGGTCGCTTCGAGCCCACCACCAGAATCGGACTGGTGACCTCGTCCTTACCAAGGACGCGCTCTACCAACTGAGCTAGGTGGGCAGTGGTCTTTTCAGCGGTACTTCTTCTTGATACCTGCGCATCTCCAACAAGTCTGCTTAGGAGCGGGAAATGGGATTCGAACCCACGACGTTCAGCTTGGAAGGCTGACGCTCTACCAACTGAGCTACTCCCGCAGCGGGGACGCGCCCTATAGCGCTATCCCGATGGACCCGCCAACACCAATGTAGGCGGGCCCAAAAGCCGGGGCTTTGCCCGGAGTTAGCATTCGTGGAGGGTGGTGGATTTGAACCACCGTAGGCGTAAGCCGGCGGGTTTACAGCCCGCTCCCATTGGCCGCTCGGGCAACCCTCCAGAGTTGAACCATCTAAACGAAACTCAGAACCAACACAAAATCGACTGTCCGGCGCGGAGCTGGCGAGGGGACTCGAACCCCTAACCTCCAGTTTACAAAACTGGAGCTCTACCGATTGAGCTACGCCAACGAACGACCCCAAACCCGTACCGACACTCAGGCAATTGCCCAGGCACCGGCCCGAGGAGGCACGAAAGGCGTTCGACCGACGATTTGAGCCCAAATGCTTCACTACCAAGCCTGCCGAGATGAAGGCACGAAGAGCCCTCGGTTACCCGAGGCTCCCGAAAGCAACACCCCACCTTGCACCCGGGGGGTTTTCTTCGTCGAAAACCTCAAGGGTGGCATTGCGGGGACACTTCTACAGAGCGGCGTGCTTGGTAGCGCCGCCGGTTTCAGCTGTCAAGCACAATCCATACCGTCTATGGGGCACCGATCGCTATACACATTTTCAGCGCCGAACGCAAGGGCGCCGTTTCTTCAGGGCTTCGCGACACGCCCGGAAGCTCGTGGCACTGCGAAATTGCTCAACGATGCGGCATTTAGGCAATTATCGGCCAGCCGCCTGTTATACTGAATGTCTCGATTATTCTGACTTTAGGTCAGCTATCGTGTGGTTTGGCTCCAGCGGCTCAGGGGCGTTTCTACGCCACCCGTCGCAGGAGCTTCGTTAATCGGTCCATGGCGCGCGCGTGAAGTCGACAGGCCCACGGCTTGCCCATGTGCAGTGCCTTGGCGACCTGTTCGAGGTTCATACCCTCGAAGTACATCAGCTCGACGATCCGACCCTCGATTTCGTCAAGTTCACCCAAGGTGCTGCGAATGAGCGCCAGTAGCTCGGCCTCAGCGTACGATTCCTCGGGCGTGCGCTGAGGATCACTGGCGCGGGCGAGCTTGGCCTCTGCACTACGCTGGGCAGCAGTCGCGGTAACAGTCGCTGTGACAATCGACGCCAAGTGTTGATCCAAATAGTCTTCGGCCTCGGCATCGGACAGTTCTGACGTATGCTCACTGAACGCGTAGGCGGCCTCACCCTCACTCACTAGGCTGGCCGCATTGATGGCCAAGCAGCGTTCGTAGGTGCGGCGTGGCAGCGGCGTGGACCGGCGAATCGCGTCGACCATTGCTCCGCGAATACGATAGTTGGCGTAGACGCGAAACGGCACCCCGCGGGACTCATCGAACCGCCGCGCCGCCGACAATAGGCCTTCGCGCCCCGCCGCATCCAACTCATCAAACGTGATAAACCGCTCGACGTAGTGCCAAAGCACGCTAGCGATTCTTTTGACTAGTTCGAGGTGCGCGCGGACCAGCGCCAGCACTTCAGGCGAATCGGTTGAGCGCGTTTGCGGCCCGTTCGGCGACGCGGCAGAAATCGGCTCCATCGTGGTGCTCAAACCGAATCCGCTGCGGACGCCTCAGGTGAATGTCCAGTGACTTTGCGCACCAGCTCAATCAACACCGGATCGGACCGAAGCTGCTCGCGCAAGGTCACACGAATGGTTTCGAGCGTCTCGTCGTCGACCTTGCCCCGCACGTGGTCCAACGCACCCTCGGTGCGCTCGTTCAAATACTCCTCCAACGACATCTCGCCCGACTGCAGGCGCTGCAGCGCCGCACTGGGCTGACGAGTTATGGGTCGGAGGGCCCGAGCGGGCGAGCTTGGACTGGCCATGTCCCCAGTCTAGCTCAAACCCCGCCCTCCGGTCGACCCTGGATCCCTCGTTGCCGCCGCGCGGTGCACTTTGCCCAGAGCCATAACCCAAGTGAAGGAGTTGTCACGGAAATTGCTAACGTGTTATCGCTGGGAATCGACGACGGTGGGTAGAGGTCCGATTGACCGGGAGCGTGGCGATGGCTCAAATTGGAAAGCTTCTTTGTGTAGCTGGTTGCATGGCTTCAATGTCGTTGGCTTGCAGCAGCGACGAAACGCCTGCGTACGTGAGGCCCAAGGGGCGCGGTTCGACAGGCTGCCAAGCTTGGCAAAAGGCCGTTTGCGACCTCGCTGCAGTGCAATGCGGGCTCGTGTCGGAAACGACCTGCGTCGAAAGCTACTATTCTCTCACTTGTCTTGATGATGCAGCGGCGCAGAGTTGCGCGACAGCGATCAAGTCAGCCACCTGCACGACGGGACTGCCCACGGGCTGCAACACCAACGACCTGGCAGATCCGGCACCGGCTATTGCCGCGTGCAATACCATGCTTACGGCGATGTGTTCCAAAATCTCCCAGTGCGGGGGCGGTACAATCGAAACGTGTATGACGAGCATGCAAGCTCAAATCGACTGCACAACAGCGATTGGGTACACCTCAGGTTATGAAGTGTGCATGAGCGACCTTACCAAGATGACCTGCACTGCGGCGGATTTCCCGGACTCCTGTCAGGGCGTCGTGTTGACGGGCTCGGGCTAGAGTGGAACTCAATCTCAGGGCGGAAGACCTCCTTGTAGTGATCCTCCGACAAGTGGTCAAGCCCGAAGCCCTCAAACACTTCAATGCCGGTGTTGCCTACGTTGACGATCCCACAGGTTCTAAGTGGAAGGAGGCGTACACGGAGTTCCGCGCGGCCTACGCGATCCACGCGACTTGAAAGTTTGCCAACAACATTGGCCTGTCTGCACTTCAGCTCGAACGCGATGGCGAGGCGATCGAGGCCTACCAGAAGTACCTGAAGGTGGGCGGTGAAACCAGCTTCGTCGCAAGCAACGCAGCAGATGGAAAAGGACATCGCGATGCTGAGCGCGGGTTTGATGCGCGTCAACCTGACCATGAGCCTGCTGATGCCTTGCTCATCGACGAGCGCAAAAATTCGAAGCGCGGGCTGGTCATCAATCCGTACCCGCAAAAAGCGGTAAACAGTCCATTGGCCTCCACCCGGGTTTGCGCAAATTTACCGTGAAAGCGCCTGGCTACGTGACGGCTGAGTGGTCCTTCAATGCCGAACGTGCCTCATCGCACCATCACGAATTCGAGCTCGACCCCGAGAAGAAGCCCGAAGTCGCGCCTGCGGTGGAATCTCTCGAGAAATCCGCGGTGCCGGTCAGTGAACCGCTGAAACCCGTCGAGCACAAACCGCCCACTGCCGTTTACGTCGGTTTGGTTGCTACTGGTGTTTTTGCAGCCGCGGCTACGGCCACTGGCGTTATCGCGATGGGCAAAACACAAAGACTACGACAACACGGCAGTTCCTGCCGAAGCCGAAAGCATCAAGAAGAACGGCAAGACCTTCGTCTTGCTCACTGACATCGGCATCGGCGTCGATACATGGGAAAGGGCCGTGCAGATTCGATCCGCACGGCCCTTCTTGTCAGCGGCGATTACTCGTCACTTGATCGTGCAGGTGAAGGTCTCCTTGAGACCTGTCGTAGCCGTCCACATCTCGAAACCCGCGAACACGTCGGTCAAGTACCAGCTGGTGGCGAATGCCTGACTCGTACCACCGGCGCTCATGTCTGAAGAGCCATTCGTCACCGCATCATTCATGAAATCCTTCAGGTCGAAGGACAGCGTATTCAACGTGGTTTTTGCCACGTACGATACGACTGGCCGAGTTGCGGCGTCAGTGCCCGTGCTCGTGTTTCCGCGCGGACCAACCCATACGTCCCAACTCTGCCCAGCGATCGTGGCTTGGCGCTTGACGCTACCTATTGGTGAGCGACTGCCCGGCTTGTAGAGCCACACCATGAGGAAGCCAGAAATGGCGTCGTTGTAACTGCCGGCAGTGGGCTGTGACTTGGCGAACCACACGTCATAGGCTGCGTTGAAGTCACCACCACTGGAACCAGACCACGTAAATGACGTCTTCGCAGTGCCAATGGCGCTGATCTGCTTGGGCAGGCCGCTCTTGGCCCAGGTATTGTAGGTACCACCGGCAAGGTCACCGTTGGCGCCGATATAGAAGCACGGGAAGGACCCAGGAACGCCTTGTCCGGAACCTGCAGCGGTGCTGCTCGTGACGGTGAAGCTGTTGCCCACGAAATCGACGACCTGAGTGGTACTGGTTGGCTGGCCCCAGTTGTTGTTGAAGACGATGTAGTCGTTGCAGTCTGTTCCGCTGATCAGCTTGCGTTGCATCGAAGCGTCCTTCGAGGCCGTGGTCGAACCGACGGTTCCAGTTGCGGTTCCACACGCTGCAGCACCACCTGGTGCGTCAGCCGCGCTCGTGCCGGGCGCAAAGCCAATGATGGTGTAGTCGAAGTCTGCCTTCTGCGCCGTCGTACCCGGGACCAGGAAGAGGACTGCGTCGATAGCTTCGTTCGCGTACTTGTTGCCCGGGCCAGCCGTGCCCGTGCCCGTCTTGCCGGCATTCCAGCATTGGGTGAGGAAGTCCGTAAATGGAATGAAGGTCTTGCCACCGGAGCTGGTGATCGTTGCACACCAGCGATGGTCCGCATTTGTTGCGCCGTCCGCCATTTGGATTTGAATCCGGAAGGAGGTTGGAGGGGCCTTGGCCATTGAGAAATTGACCGCAATGCCTGTCGCCCCGCTGGGGATAGTTCCCGCTGGCGGTCCCGCCGCAGTGGCTTTGGTCGCGTCGTAGGCACATTGGGTGTTGCTTCCGGTCGTTGCTTCGTTGAGATTGAAGCCAATCATCGCCACGGATTCGTAGGTGTTGTGGACGGTGCCAGCGACACGGTATGGCCCACCGTTCGCGATGGCCGTAAAGTCCTTAGTTGACGGCGCTGAAATCGTCGTCGTGGTGCTGGCAACTGTGTCGATACCGGTCCATACGCAGCCGTGCCAGTCCGCCGAAGTGACGCTCCAGTCGCTCGTTAGGTAATATCCCGGTGGACGTGTCCCAGTGCTGCCGCCGCCGACGCTGGTGCTGGCGCCACCCGTGGCCGACGTAGACGTCGCCCCACCGGTTGCAGTGCCGCCGCCCCGGTTCTGGGCACCACCAGTAGCCCCACCGCCCTGACCAGATCCACCGTTGCCAGTGGTCGACGTACCACCGTTGCCGGTGTTCGAAGTGCCGCCATTGCCGGTCGAGGTTGCACCACCGGTACCCGTGGCAGTGGACGTTGCGCCACCAGTGCCCGTCGAGGTGGCCGTGCAAACGCCGTTGTTACAGCTCTGGGTGCCCGAACAGACAGTGCCGCAAGTGCCGCAATTGTTCTTGTCGGTCTTGGTGTCGGCACAAGAGTTTCCACACTTCTGCAGGCCGCCCGAGCATGAGGCCGAGCATACGCCGGCCGAACACAGATTGGTGGTGCCGCTGCAGATGATGCCGCAGTTGCCGCAGTTGTTTATGTCCGTTAGGTACGAGACGCAGGCGTTGTTGCAGACCTTAGAGCCCTGACTGCACTGGCAGGTACCCGTTTGACAGGTCGTGCCACTGCTGCAGACAGTTCCGCATTGACCGCAGTTGTTACTGTCGACCTGCGTGCTCGTGCAGGTGCCGTTGCAGAGCGAGGTGCCCGCAGGACAGCCACTACTTTGTGTCACGGTGCCGCTGCTGCAGCCAAGCATTGCGGCGAGTAAGAAGCCTACTCCCCAGTTAATCAGTGTTTTCGATGCCATGGTCCCGATGGTTCCTGTTCGGTTTGAGGCCCGTTGCCAAGAGGCTCGATAGGTTAGTGTCGCGTCGAACGTGCGTTAGGCCGCCGAGGCGCGATGATCGAGCGCCCCGGTAAATACCGCATCGCCGGGGCTTGGGCGAACCGTCCGAGTGAGGATTTTGGAATGATCCTGGCAGAGTGACAAATTTCGCCCTCAAGCGATTTCAGGTACAGAGGATGGTCATTTTTGTACCAGCTTAGAGTCTAGAGGATATCGCGCTGGCTGGCGATGTAAGGACTCAGATCTGACCGCAAAAAATGCGTTTAGCTCGGCGCCGGAATTACGGGGTGAGGACACTTCGGTCAGTGGGATTCGTAGGGCGTGCCTTCGACAACCCCACCCACGGCCCCGACATCGACCCGCCCTACCCGAGCACATCCGCAATCGCGTAGAGCTTGCCCGGCGGTTGTTTGGCGAGAAAATGCGCGGCGCGGAGCGCGCCGTTGGCCAGCATTTCGCGACTCGTTGAGCGGTGAGTCAACTCGATGCGCTCGCCGAGACCCAGGAGATACACGGTGTGGTCGCCCACAACGTCACCGCCGCGCACACCAAATACGCCCACTTCGTCGTCAGTGCGCGCGCCAACGATCCCTACACGACCGTAAAGTTCGCGGCTCTCGGGTCGCGCCGCTTTAATCGCCTGCCCAAGGCGCTTGGCAGTGCCGCTTGGCGAATCAATCTTCTTGCGATGGTGGATCTCGACGATTTCTGCGTCAAAGCCCACCCCAAGACGGCGGATCGCTTGTTCTACAAGCTCGGCCAGCACTTGCACGCCCAGGCTGGTATTCGGCGCCCACAGCACGGCAATGCTGGCAGCGGCTCGCTGCAATATTGCCTGTTGGTCGGCGTCGAGCCCAGTCGTGCAACACACGACCGGCACCTTCTGTCGCATCGCCTGAGCAAAGAGCGCAGGCAATGCCTTGACCGTCGAAAAATCGATCACGACGTCTGCGCCCAGCAAGGCCGACCCAACGTCTGCGGACGCCGTGATCCCCACCGGACCAACGCCAGCAATCACCCCAACGTCTTGACCGAGCGCTGGATCATTGGGCGCGCAAGCGGCACCCACGAGTTCGAGCTCGGGCGCTTGGTGAATCAGACGCACCAGCGCTTGTCCCATGCGCCCTGTCGCACCATGCAAAGTTACTTTCATGGGGATCCGTTCTTTCCGCTAACGTGGCTTGCCCCGCACGGGCTTTTACCTACTGGCTTCATAGACTGCGCACATGGCGACGAGTTTCTTCACCGTCTCGGGGCTAGCCTCGATCATAGGCTCGCGTGCCACTGGGTGCATCAAACCCTTGGCCGCCAAAATCCCCTTGGTGGGCTGCGGACTCGGTTCGGTAAACAGTGCGCGATGGAACGGGAACAGCGCTGCATGCTTCTCGCGCGCGAGCGCGAAATTCCCCGCCAGAATTAGCTGCGTAACCTCCTCGACCTCGGCCGGATAGAGGTTACTCGTTACGCTGATGACGCCGCTGGCGCCCACGCTCATCATCGGCAAAGTGAGTGGATCGTCGCCACACATCACGACCGCGCGATTGCCCGCACGTTGGAGCAACTCTTGACAGTAGACGACGTTGCCGGAAGCATCCTTGACGGACACGACGTTTTTGCATGCGTCAAGCGCACGCAACGTGGTGTCAACCGACAGATCGACTGCCGTACGCCCAGGAACATTGTACAACACCACGGGAACGTCGACCGAGTTCGCGACGGTGCGAATGTGCCGAAACAACCCTTCTTGGGAGGGCTTGTTGTAGTAGGGCATCACGGTCATCACGCCGTCTGCGCCCGCGCGTGCAGCCGCCTTCGCCAGCTCAACAACCTCGTCGGTTGCATTCGACCCCGCTCCAGCGAGCACGAAGGCGCGCCCCTTGACGAGATTAACAGTGCGCTTGACCACTTCCTCCTGCTCGGCAAAGCTGAGCGTCGGACATTCGCCGGTGGTGCCACAGGGCACGACACCAGAAATCTTGGCGTCGAGTTGTCGCTGCACCAGGCGATCGAACGCAACCCAATCGATGCTGAAGTCGGGGAGGAAGGGCGTAACGAGGGCCGTGAAGGCCCCCTGAATCGGCAACGTAGCCATAGGGGAACCGGTATTTCCCTCGTTTCGCCCGCAAAATCAACGCCTGATTTGGTCGATTCGGGTTAGCGCCGCTGAAAATTCGCGAGAAAATAGCCATCGGTCCCGTGGCGGCCGGGTAGAAGGCGCCCGGCGCACGCCCCTGGCCCGAATGCGCGAAGGACCTCGGGCAGCTCGAAGGGGGCGGGTCGTAGTAGATCGGCAACCGCTGCGACGACCTGCTCGGCCTCCTCGGGCAGGACGCTGCAAACGGCGTAGACCACACGCCCACCCAAACGAACTCGCGGAGCCACGTTGCGCAGAATCGCGATGGCGAGCTCACCCATGCGCCTCGGATCTCCGGGTTCGAGACGCAGCGCAATCTCCGGCCTGCGGCGCAAGGTGCCGGTGCCAGTGCAAGGCGCATCGACCAGCGCCGCATCGAACAACTCAGTGATTCCACCAGCACCGCGACTCCAATCGACCGCCGACGTGGTAACGCCGGACAAACCCAAACGAGCGAGTTCATCGTCGAGCGCTTGGAGTTTTCTTGGATGTAGATCCGTCGCGCAAACAGCACCGTTCGGCGCCACTTGCTCGGCCAAGAGCGACGCCTTTTGCCCGCGGCCCGCGCATGCATCGAGTATGTGTTCACCCGGTTTCGCGGCCACAGCGAGCGCGATCAATTGTGCGCCTTCCTCCTGGATCACGAAGTCGCCCTCGGTGTAGCCAGCTAGGCGTCGCGGATCGCCCTGACTGGTGACTTGACGCGCCAGCGGCGAGAATCGACCGACTTTTGCCTGCGCGACCCAATCGGGTAAGGGCCGACCGGGGCGCACGCGCAGGGTCACCGGATGCCGACCGCTTGCTGCGCTATCGATCCCCAACAATGCTTCGGCCTCTGCGTGGCCCACTGCTTGCTCGATGCGTTCACGCAGCCACGCTGGAATGTTTTGGCGCAGAGCGTCGGCGCGATCGAAACTGGATTGTCCGCTGACCACGCGACGCAACAACGCATTGGCAAACCCGGCCAGACCGGGCCCACGCAGTGCGGAGATCTGTGCCACGGCGACGTCGACTGCAACCGGTGCGCGTCGGTGGTCGAGATACAAGATCTGAACCGCCGCCACGAGTAGATGCGAAAGAAACGTGGTGTCTTTGGGTAACCCGCGTGCCGCATGCTTCAATAGCTCGGACTCAAGGCTCTGCCGCGTGCGCAGAGTGGTGTACACGAGCTCGGTCAGCAACGCGCGTGCGCGGTCGTCGAGTTGTGGGTGGCGCTCAATAGTACTCGACAGCGCTGCAGCGGCATAGGCAGCATCGTCAAGAACACGTTCAATGACACCCGCTGCCAGAGCGCGCGGATCGGGTCGCGTAGCTTCAAATTTGGGACGTGAATTCTGACTCATCCGGTCAACTCCGACACTTGATCGACGATAACGTCCCAACGCCGTTCGACGTCGTTCTTGAAAGCTAACGCCATGAGCACAAAGAGCAGCAGTATTCCAACCAAGTGGGAGATCTCACGGACGCGCAACGGCAGTGGTCGCCGCATCACGCCTTCGATACCGAGAAACACCAGCTGCCCACCATCGAGCACCGGTACCGGCATCAGATTGATCAGACCCAGGTTGATGCTGAGCAATGCCATCACCCAGATGAAGTAGTTTGCGCCCTTGCGCCCTTCTTCCCCAGCGACTTCATAGATAGTGATCGGTCCCGAGAACGAATCGAAACTCAGCCTGCCCTGCACCAGCCGCACGAAAGCCACGGCAATGAGCCGCGTGACGTCGTAGGACTCCTCCAGGGCCTTCTCTGCCGCGTAGCGGATCGGAGCTGGGTGGGCCACTTTGTCTTCGGGCGCCAGCGGCAGCCAATGCTCGACCCGCAGGACGTATTTCTTGGCGATTTGACCCTGATCGTCAACAAATTCTTCGCGCCGCATCTGAAACGTTCCCGAACGCACCCGATTGTCACGCGCCGCAAGGTAGTCAATATGGCGGGGCCGGTCCGGCGCGCGCTTGATGCGCTCGATGAAGGTCGACCAGGCGGGCACCGTTTCGTCGTCGAGCCTAAGTATGCGATCACCGGCGCGCAGCCCAGCGCGAAAGAGGTAACTGTCTTCTGGTACGACTGCGGCATAGAGATCAGCCAACTCGAGGCCGGTGCGGGTCTGCAGATTTTGCCCTGCTGGATCCGGCGTGAGCGCGACGACTCCTACGTCGTACACGGCCATCTCGGCCAACCCGCCCAAGGCATTGGGGATCGACGCGGGGCGCAGGTAGGTGACCGGCACGGTCTCGCCGCGATTCTCGAGCATGATGCGCTCAAGATCCATGAACCGTCGCACGGGCTCACCGGCGATGTGCGTCACCACGTCGAAGGTGCGCAACCCAGCCCGGTAGGCGGGCGATTCAGGATCGGCGATCCCAATCACGGCCGCTGGAGCGCTCGGTTGGATCCCAATTGTTCCCACCCGTTCGGTGATGTCAAGCTCACGTTTCTCGGTTGTATCGGCGACTACCACTTCGACGTCACTGTGGCGATTATCCCTAAAAATCCGGAGTTTTAGCGTCTGACCGGGGCTACGCGCCACGACGCGCTTCACTTCGTCGAAGGTGCCGACGTCTTCCCCGTTAATGCTCATGATTCGATCGCCGGGGCGCAGCTTGCCGTCTGCAGGGTGCTGAGGAAGGACGACCCCCACCGTCGGTGGCAAGAGCGGCCCCTCGCTGACGAACACGGTGAAGTAGAGCAAGATCGGGAACACCATGTTCATCACCGGACCGGCCAAGACAACGAGCGTGCGCTTGAACAGGCTGAGTGATTCGAATGTCCGACGACGATCCTCGGGCAGTACGATGTCGGTCTTGGTTGACTCGAGCATGCGCACGTAGCCACCCAACGGGATGAGCGCCACGCAATACTCGGTTTCACGTCCGCGCAATCGAAGGATCTTCGGACCAAAGCCAAGACAGAACGTAATGACCTTCACGCCAAAGGCTTTGGCGAGAAGGAAGTGACCTAGCTCGTGCACGAAGATGAGCGAGCCAATCAAGACGATGAAGTAGAGTAGATCCATGCGGCGTGCATTCGGCCGGCCGGGTCAACGCGCGGAGCGTAGCACGCATGTGTGGGCGTCGGGTAGGATGCCACGGTGCAAGAGACTCCGAATCATACTCCCGAACGATCAGCGATCACGCTGCAACAGCTGATGTTGCCGGAACACGCCAATCAGCTGGGCGCTGTCCATGGCGGCGTCGTTATGAAGGCGGTCGACGAGGCGGGCGCCATTTGCGCCATGCGCCACGCCCGTCGCCCCTGCGTGACCGTCTGCGTAGACTCGATGGAATTTCACTGCCCGGTGCAAGTGGGTCAGTTGCTGCGCTGTCAAGCGCGAGTGACTTGGACTGGACGAACGTCGGTCGAGGTCTGGATCAACGTCGAAGCGGAAGACATCATCACCGGCAAAGTGACACACACCAATTCGGCCCATGTCGTCTACGTGGCACTCGACGAGTTGGGGCACACCGCTTTGGTGCCAGCACTCGAACTGGTCGCTGATGAGGACCAGCGTTTGTGGGCAGCAGCATTGGCTCGTCGGCAGCAGCGCCTCGGGCGTAACGCAGCTCAGTGAACCCGTGTCAATCGCCACCGGAAAACCGCGGGGACTAACGCACGAGCGAATCGAGCAACCAGCGACAGGCGCTGTCACGCAATTCGTTGGCTCGAACTAGATCGCTGTCCCGCGTCGGTCCGAGCACGATCATCGCCAGGATCCCCTGGGACATGGCCCAAGCCAGCTCGGGGACTTTCGCCACTTCGGCGCGCGCTCGGACACCACGCTGTTCACTCTCCGCAGCGAAGCGCGTCGCCAGCCGCGCAACCAAGCCAAGAAGTAAAGTATGCTCTCTAGCCGCTTCGAGCCGCGCTTGCAGGCCCAACATTGGGCCCCACACGTGCAGGATCCGGAAGCTGTCCCGATCCTGCAAGTAGAAGTCGATCCGTGAACGCACCAAACCAGCGAGCGCGTCCAACGCCGACGGAACCTCGTTGATGCTCCGCTCCAATACATTGCGTTCGGCAACGAGCACATCGAGACAGAGCGCGTAAACCAGATCTTCCTTCGAGTCGAAGTAGTAGTAAAGAGCGGGCTTGCTCACGCTGGCCACGGCCGCCACCTGGGCAATCGTGAAGTTTTCGATTCCCTGGAGCACCAACAGCGATCGCGCCGATTGCATGATCAGTCGTTGTCGTTCGGCATGACGCTCGCGCTTGCGCGCTTCGCGCCTATCATCGCGCTCGGAAGCCTGAACGCTCGCGTGGGAAACAGACATCCAAATTGTAGGGTAGCGAATTTGCATTCGCCTGGCAGTACGGATTTGCCAGGGTCAGAAGATCGGAGCGGCCGTCTGCGACGACGTGCGAACAGTGCCCACAGGGATCCCAAATGGCGACTACCGGCTTGCGCCCCTACTCGCGACGAAGCGGTAAAACCCGCCCCAGACAGGCCAACGGGCCGTTGCTACTTGACTCCAGTCCCAACGCAAGCTTGATGCGGCGTCCACAGGCAAGCCCGTGACCACTCGTCATGCCGCGAGACAATTGCCTCAAGTCACCGCTACAAATGCCGCCCGTCACTGCGCCGTCAAAACCAAATGAACCGCTTGGCCGAAGTCGGGGCATTTCGGACCGGACATTTTCGTGAGGCGTACTAGCTTCCCCGCCCGCGGTGCGTGAAACCCCGGCACCGCTGCCCTAAAAGAGCCGATCATGCTGACCTGGATTGCGAAAAAGCTATTTGGCACGAGCAACGAGCGTGCCATTCGTCGAGTCAAGCCACTGGTAGTGCGCATCAACGCGCTAGAGCCTGAGATTCAAAAACTCAGCGACAGTGAGCTTGCGGGCAAGACCGCCGAGTTTCGTCAGAAGCTCGACAACGGCGCAACCCTCGACGACATCCTTGTCGAGTCTTTCGCTGTCTGCCGCGAAGCGGGGCGTCGCGTCTTGAAGATGCGGCACTTCGATGTGCAGCTCATGGGTGGCATCATGCTGCACCGCGGGCGTATCGCCGAGATGCGGACCGGCGAAGGCAAGACCCTCGTGGCCACCCTACCCATCTACTTGAATGCCCTCGAGGGTAAGGGCGTGCACCTGGTTACCGTCAACGATTACCTGGCGAAACGTGATGCCGAATGGATGGGACGGCTCTACAATTTTTTGGGTTTGTCCATCGGGGCGATCGTCAATGGGCAGTCCGACGCCGAGAAGCGCGAATCGTATCGCTCGGACATCTGCTACGGCCAAAATAACGAATTTGGTTTCGATTACCTGCGCGACAATATGAAGTTTTCGGCGCTTGAGTACGTTCAACGGCCACTCAACTACGCGATTGTCGACGAAGTCGACTCCATCCTCATCGACGAAGCGCGTACGCCGCTCATCATCAGTGGCCCTGCCGACGCAGCCAGCGAAAAGTACCGATTGCTCAACGAAGTCGTGACCAAGCTGCGCAAAGATGAGCACTACACCGTCGACGAGAAGGGACACAGTGCCAGCCTGACAGACGAAGGCGTGGAGACTGTCCAACGGCTTTCCCACGTGATCAACCTGTATGCACCAGATAGCATTCAGACGTTGCACATCTTGAACCAACTCCTACGGGCTCACGCGCTCTACAAGCGCGATCAGCACTACATGGTGTCTCCGGATGGCAAAGTGCTCATTATCGACGAGTTCACCGGTCGTGTTTTGCCAGGAAGACGCTGGAGCGATGGACTGCATCAGGCGGTCGAAGCCAAGGAGAACGTGCGCATCCAAGAAGAGAGCCGCACGATGGCCACGATCACGTTCCAGAACCTATTCCGGATCTACAATAAGCTCGCCGGCATGACCGGTACCGCTGAGACCGAGGCAACGGAGTTCAACTCCACCTACAAACTCGACTGCAATACGATCCCGACTCACCGCGATATGGTCCGCATGGATCACCAGGACGTGGTTTACAAGACTGAACGCGAGAAGTTCACGGCCGTAATTCGCGAGATCCTCGACGAGCACGAGAAGGGTCGCCCGGTTCTAGTTGGTACGACCAGCGTCGAGAAGAGCGGAGCCATTAGCCGTATCCTCGACAAGAAGGGCATCAAGCACAACGTGCTCAATGCCAAGCACCACGAGAACGAAGCCTACGTCGTTGCGCAAGCGGGCCGCAAAGGCTCGATCACGGTGTCCACCAACATGGCAGGCCGCGGTACGGACATTATGCTCGGTGGCAACCCGGAGATGCTCGCACGTTGGGAGCTCGTTCAGAACAACCAACCGATCGTGCCGAATAGCGAGAGCTACGGCGAACTGGTGAAGAAGTACGAGCGGAGTTGCGCCGAAGAACACGACGCGGTGATCGAGGCTGGCGGGTTACACATCGTCGGCACCGAGCGCCACGAATCGCGGCGTATCGACAACCAGCTCCGCGGTCGCGCGGGCCGTCAAGGCGACCCCGGTTCGAGTCGTTTCTACTTGTCACTCGAAGACGACCTGATGCGTATCTTCGCCGGTGACAAGGTGAAGAACCTGATGGACCGCATGGGCATGCCCGACGATGAACCGATCGAGCACCCTTGGGTTAGTAAGAGTATCGAGAATGCGCAGCGCAAGGTCGAAGAACGTAACTTCGATATTCGCAAGCACCTTCTCGAGTACGACGACGTCATGAACGCGCAACGCAAGACGGTGTATGCGTTGCGCCAACAGCTCCTCGACGGTCGTTATTTCCCCGACGCCGTCGACGAAGTGGGAAAATCCACGGGGCTAACCCGTGAAATCCCCGTCGACAAGGAGATCGGAGAACGGGTCACCCAGCTGTCGGCCCAGCTGGTCGGCATGTTTGGCGAACCTGCCTGTGTGCCCAGAGACGATGCCGGCAAGCCACGCCCGCCATCGCGCGACGAGCTTGCGGATTGCAAGAGCGTCAATAGTCCCGGGGATCTGCAGAAGGAAGTTTATCACCTCTGGGGTATTCGACTGAACCTGGAGGAGCGAAAGACGCTCGTCCCGGTCGGGCTCTACGATGAACTGTGTGACATCGTAGCGCGAGGCCTAACCGAGCAGCGCGATCGCATGCTCGATCTGATCGACCGCGTTGTGGCCGCTATCGTGGAAGAGTGTTGCCCCGAGAAGCGTCCACCCGAGGATTGGGATTGGACTGGGCTGCGTGATGGCTTCCGCGAGCACTTCCGCGCTGACCTACCGGTTGAAATCGAGCAACTCGGCGAGCCCCATCGCGTGGTGCGCTTCATGTATCAGCACGCTGAAAAGGTCTACTTCGTGAAGGAGGAGGAGCTCGGCGTCGATCTCGCACTGCGCGTTCTCCGTCACGTTTACCTCGAGACAATCGACGAAGCCTGGGTCGACCACCTGACGAACATGGAACACCTGCGCGATGGGATTGGGTTACGCGGTTACGGCCAGCGTGACCCGAAAAACGAATATAAGAAGGAGGGCTACAACCTCTTTTTGAACATGATGGCGAAGGTATCCGCCACCGTGCTCAGTAAGTTCTTCTCGGTGCAGGTCCAGCGCCAGGAAGAAATCGCTGCACTCGAAGCCGAAGCCGAAGCCAAGCATCACGCTGAATTCGACCACACCATCGCCCAGCACCTTGGCGACGAAGGCGAAGTCTCTCCGGCAGAATTGCTGGCTCAGATCCATGGCACGCCGGGCGGTTCATTCGCCCCACCAGCGCGGCCACAGGCGCCGGCCGTTCAGATCGGCCGCAACGATCTTTGCCCCTGTGGTTCGGGCAAGAAGTTCAAGAAATGCCACGGCGCGTCCGACGGCGAAGAACCCGAAGAAGATTCCGCTGAGTAGCAAGGCCATTCGATTGACATCGCTCATCCGCGTCCACGGGTCGAAGCACCTCGCGGACACGCCGGGCAACGCCGCGATACGTAAGGCTTTCGAGGAGGACGACCGGGCTATCGTCGATCGCAGACAAGGCGCATGAGATGACTTCATCGGTGATCGACGTCGAACGGATCAGCAAATCCTACGGCTCGAGGGTCGCGCTGAATGACGTGACGTTTCGCGTATCGAAGGGTGCGGTTCTCGGCTTGCTCGGCCGAAACGGTGCCGGCAAGACCACGACGCTGCGAATCCTGGCCGGAGTCCTTCGCCCGAACGCCGGGTGCGTCAAGATTGGCGGCGTAGACACCACGGTTGGAGCATCCGACGTGCGTGCCCAGGTCGGCTACTTGCCAGAGTCCGCGCCGCTTTACCCCGAACTTCGCGTCGCAGAACACTTGTGGTTTCGCGCCACGCAAAAGGGGATCGCGCGGCAATTGCGACGCGAACGGGTGAAATGTGCGCTCGATCGAGTAGATGCCTGGTCCCTGCGCGACACCTGCTGTGGCCACCTCTCGCGCGGCATGCGCCAGCGCGTGGGCTTGGCCGACGCCATTCTCGCGGAACCGCCGATCCTACTACTCGACGAACCAACGGCCAGCCTCGATCCGAATCAGACGCGTGAGACGCGTAAACTCATACTTGGCCTTCGACAAACCTGTACGGTAGTCGTCAGCACTCATCTCTTGGCCGAAGTCGAAATGCTGTGTGATTCGGCGATCGTCGTTGACGAGGGTCGAATCGTGGCCGAGGGAACCCTCGACGACCTCTATGCTTTGGGACACTCCAGCGAAATCGCACTAACACTGCGCTGCAGCCCGGATCGTGCGCGTTCGATCTTTGGGCTCGAGATTGGAACCAGCGTGTCCGTCGCAGAGGTGGAACCGGGGATCGTCCGCGCAACCCTCAGTTGCCCTGCCGGGTTGGACTTGGATGTGTTCGCTGAGCACTTGACAGAGACTGTGGCAAAGGTCGGGATCCCTCTGCGCGAGGTCAAAAAGCAGACGGCTTCACTCGAGCAGATCTTTGCTCAACTCACCGCCGACGAGGAGCCAAAGTGATGGCTGGCGTTTGGAGTGTGGCGCGCCGCGAGTTGTTCTCACTGTGGGTGACCCCACTGGCGTGGCTGCTGCTCTGCGCCTTCCTGTTGATGAACGGTGCAGCATTCGTGGCAACCCTCGGCAGCCTGACGGCATTTGGAATGAACGGCATTGATGTGGGTCCCCTGCAGGCCTATTATGGCCAGAGCATCTTCATTCCGCTTGGGTACCTCTTGGTCTGCCCGCTTCTCTCAATGCGGACACTCGCCGAGGAACGGCGAACGGGCACCGCCGAACTGCTGCTCTCGGCGCCAATCAGCTCTGCAAGTATCGTCGTCGGAAAGTACCTTGCCCTAGCGTTCACCTACTTGGGCATGTGGCTTCCAACGCTGCTCTATCCGTTCATTCTGCGCAATACCGGCCATGTTGAATGGGCCGTTGTCGCGTCGAGCTACATCGGAGTCGTGGGCCTTGGCCTCGGATTCCTTGGGGTAGGCGTATTGACGAGTTCGCTCACGACCAACCAATTGCTTGCCGCGGTGTTCTCAGGCACGCTCGTGTTTCTGCTGATGTTGTGTGGCGTTGGCGAGCAGATTTACCAAGATGGTCCTTGGCACGCTGTCCTCGCGCATTTGTCGATTCAATCACTATTGACTGAATGCGCCCAGGGAATTGTGTCGACACGACGGCTCGTCTACCTGGCTACACTCGTCGTTCTTCCCTTGTTCCTGGCCGCGCGCGCGGTGGACCGCTGGAGGGACGCTTGAGCCACAGGCGCTCTGCAGCCAAGGCCTTGCGACTTCGTGCACGTGGCGGCGTTGGCAATTCGCTCGGCTGGCTTGGCGCATTAGCAGGGCTGACGATCGCCGTGGCCTGCAACTTGCTCTCGATACGCTTCGACCACCGTTGGGATCTGACGAGCAACCAGCGCTACACGCCCTCTCAGATGGTGCGACGCATCCTCAGCGGGCTTGCCGATGACGCCACGGTGGTAGTCCTCCTAGCTCGCTCGGATCCCGTGGCTCCGACGATCGATTTGCTTTTGACAAGCTATCGCCAACTGACGCCACATCTGCGGGTGGATTGGGTCGATCCGGATCGCGATCCGCTGCGCTTTCTCGCCCGTCAGTCTGAATTGGGGCTAACTGCGGGTCACACCGAAGAGGGTCAAGTGACCAGCGATGCGGTGTTGGTCGTCACGGCGCGAGGGCGTCGCCACTACGTCGAGGCCCAGGCGCTTGTCGAGTTGGATCCCGATGCGGGCGAAAGCACGAGTCGTTTCGAGCACGCGATTGCGGTTGCGTTGAACAGCGTGCTCGACCAGGCGCCCCCGACGGTGTGTTTCACCGAGGGTCACCGCGAACTCTCACTGACCGACCAGAGCCCGATCGGGTTAGCTCGACTGAAGGAGCGCCTTGAGCGCGAGACGATGGTCGTAAAATCCGTCGACCTGGCGGGCGCAAACAACGACAGCTTGGGCCAATGCAGGCTGGTCATCATCGCTGCGCCAGACGTAGCCATCTCCGAAAATGCGCAGCAGCGTTTGAAGCAAGCCGCAACCCACTCGAGCATTCTCTTACTCGGCGGAGTGGTACCTGACCCAGCAGGTAACCTTGCGTCAGTGGGGTTGGAATCTCTCGCCAGCCTCGGTGGGATCGCCCTTGGCACGGCCGTGGTGGTCGAGAAGGACGATGCATACCTGCTTCCAGGAGTATTCGGCGAAACATTTTATGCGACGCCACTTTCGCACCCAACAACCCGCGGGCTGATGCGCGGCCAAGGCGCCTCGCCATTGCGCGTCGTCGTATCACTCGCGCAGGGAATGCGAAAAAGACCCGGTAGTTTTGCCTTGCCGCTGTTGGAGTCAAGTGCCCACTCGATCCTGCTCACTGAGGTTTCGTCGGCCCACGTTGGGGCGGACTCCACTGGACATGACGACGTTGGTCGTCATGTCGTGGCCATGGCCGCACCATTGTCAGGCACCAACCCCTTGCTGCGCATCGCCGTGCTTCCGGCGAATGTCCTGCAAAATCGCAGTTTCGATGCCCCGTCGCTGCTGGTCACCCAGGCATTTGCCACAAGTGTTGTAACTTGGTTGGTCGCTTCCCCGTCGAGCGACCTCGAGTATGCACCACGACCGCAGCGCGACGCCGGCGCAGAGTTGAGTGCCGAGGAACTTGGCGAGGTGGCGCGCTATGTCGGGTTGGTCATGCCTGGGTGTTTTCTACTGGCAGGCATTTCGGTATTGCTGCTTCGACGCAAGCAACCGCGCCCAACAAAGGAAGATTCGCACCTAAGCCACGGCCCTAGCCAAAATCCAAAACAAGGCAAGGACTGATGTCACTCTGGCGTTCGCGTGCAGACGCCTGGCTTGTCCTTTTAGCAGCCACGCTCGTTGCCCTCTGGTTACTCCTGCCCCAGCAGAGTTCGGAAGATCCGTTCTCAGTTGCCGACTGGTCAGACTTGGCAGAGGGCTCAAACTGCGAATTGCTCGTTCGACGGAACGAAAACCAAGTCGAGATTCGAGTTGAACGCGAATCACCCACTGGACGCGACTACGTGGCAAAGGGTCCTTATCGGGGCACAGTCGATCCCGCGGCGACGGATCGGTTGATCCGTGCATTGGGTCACCTTCAAGCCTTGCGCGTCGTCAATGGTCCGAAGAGTCAGTTTGGCCTCGACAAGCCGACCGTCGAAGTCGAACTCCACAGCAATTCCGAGCGGGGCAATATTCGGCTAGGCAAAGCTGCGCCGAGCCCTGCAGGGGCATACTACGCTGAAATCACGCGCGCCCGGCGGAGCCACATCGTCGTATTGGCTGCGGCAACGGTCCTTGCCCTCGATATCGAGCCTGAAGCGCTCCTTGAGCACCGCGTGTTCGATTGGCTCCCTTCCGAATTCACCCGTGTCGAATCTACCGACGCGCTAGGTCCATTTGTCTTGGAGCGCTCACTCAATGGTGCTTGGATGCTCGGCCATTCCGCCCGCGCCCGAGCGAACCGCGAGCGCGTCGATCAGCTACTTTTGGCATTGACCGAACTGTCACTGACCCGGATCCTGCCGGCTTCTGAGGTCGGACCCATGCTCATACGTGGACAGGTGACGCAATTTGAACTCCAAGCCAAACGCGAAGGCAAGAGTCAGTTAGTCCGGCTGAAACTGGGAGCAGCATGCCCTGGGCAACCCAATTCGGTAGTTCTCAATGTCGAGGGCGACCGTATGCTGGCCGGCTGTGTCGATGCGACCACTCTGTCAAAGATCGCCTTCGACCGTGCCGCGTTCGCCGATAATGCGGCCTTCAGTTTTCACGCTGACGAGGTGGAGCAACTCGAAGTGGTGGCCGGGGCCCAAGCCTGGCGTCTGGTGCGTAACGGTGCCGCCTTTGTACTCCACACCACTACGGCTTTACCAACCAGTCTCGGTGCGGGAAATTCCCTTTTGGTAAACTTGGTCAAGGTGCGAGGCGAACCTTCGGGCACCTGCGACTTCAAAGCGTACCCGCCAGCGATGAAGCTATCGTTGCGCGGGTTCGTCGTGGGCGACCGCGATGCCAGCATCGAGCAAGTGAAACTTGGTCCAATAACCCGCGAAGGCCAGCGAAGTTTCTGTCGTGATGACGGCAGGGAATTTTTGCTCGACGCCAAGGTCGCGCCGTCGATCGAACTCGAACCCAGCTTGTTGCGCGATCCGGAACTCCTCCGGCTGCCCATCGAATCGATTGCGGAAGTTCGGATTGATTCGCATGCCGGGCGACAATTGCTCCGACAAGGCGCAGCCGGTGAACTTGAGTTGATCGAGCCAAAGTCCGAGCTAGTTGACCGCGCGGCAATCGAAACGCTCCGCGAGCGACTGGCGAGCTTACGCGCCGAGCGCTGGTTGACGCAGATCCGCGTTGCGGCAGCGCAGAAGCGCGAGCGAAATGCTTCGGTAGAATTCGTCGTGTCCGGCGCCGAAAGTGCCACCCCTCCGATCACAGCCACAGCACACCGGCTCGCACTGTCGATCGATGAAACAGCGCCCACGATCGGTTGGCTCGATGCAGACACCGTACCTTTTGAGCTCGAACCAGCGTTGACCGAACTACTCGACGGTCTCTTGCTCGATCGAGCGCTTCTGCAGTTGACGGACGCCGATCGCGCGCTGACGTTGTCGCGCGGCCCAAACCAAATTCAGCTCCAGAAGCTCGATGACCACTGGCAGATGACCGACGGTTCTCCGTCCGGGGTTAGGCCAGCCACCATCGTAGCCCCACTCGAGCATTTGCGCGGTATCGCTGTCTTTACTGCAGCGCAGCGCTTGGCGGATCACCCACCAACCCTTGGTGACACTTCGACCTTGCGAGTAACCTACGCCATCGACCGATTGCGGAAGCCTCGACTACGCTTCGAGATTGGCGCACGCATAAAGTGGCGCGGCACTTGGGCGCGTTACGCTATTGTTGCCGTTCCGCGGCTTACTGTGCTGCTTCGTGATGAAGACGTAGACTCGCTCTTCTCACTGTTTTAGGCGTTGCTTCGCCTCTCGCATCGAGAAGTTTCACGCCGTCGCGCGTGTCCGCACGTTGCGCGCACCACCGGCGCTAATTAATCGAAGGCTCGCCCTTGCTTGGCGGCCCAAACACGAGCTCCCAATTCTGGCGATACTTGTCGGTAGCGACCTGCGCCGGACCCGTAGCGGTAGGACGCGCTTCAAGCGGGGGAGCGTATTCGACATGCACATCGCAAAGCAGGGGCGATTCTTTGCGGGGCTCAAGCCGAACGACTTCTCCCACGATTGGCTTGCCCGGTATCAACGGCATCACGGCACCGGCCTCGAGCCGATCCTTTCGACGGCGCAGAATCTTCAGGCCCCGCCCATCTTCGGTCGTGCCGTGAATGAGGGCAATATCGTCATGTGGCGGCGAAGCTTCGAGCGTGGCTGTCACCTCCGCCGCCGGCTCGATCGCGCTGGTCAATTTTCCCGGAGAGTCAGTCACACTGGGATTTGGGATATCACACGGCGCGGTGAGTAGCCCGTTGCCGCGGATAGGTTTCTCGGCCGACTCGCGAAGAGAGCGGCATTTTCCCCTGTGGGAGAACTATTGCGCTCGCCGATTGCTCGCTGTTTGGCTCGTTCGTCGGTTCACGAAGTCATTTTCAATCAATACCCTTTTGCCAGAACCAGTCGGGTCATGAGATCCTCCGCCATCTCCTGTCGAATGAATGGCCCTGTTCGCCTGTGCATGATTGGAGATTTGGCACCGCGACTGAACCCCCGGTTTTCGTGAGCTAACTGCATGCAAAAGGTACCGTTTTTCAGTCTCGAGCGACCGATTCAAGATCGTTTCATCGAATCAACTCACGGCAAGGAGGTCCCCAATCCCCTCCTCTACCAGAAGCCGCCCAAGAATCCACGCGCCCGTTTCTATTCGCTCTTGGCACTGCTCGTGTTTGCAGGAGGAGCCATTTTCGCATGGCTTGGGTTCGGCAAGCTCGATCACAAGTGGGCACTCGACCCGCATTGGGCGATCGGCGTGTATTGTGGCGTTGCCAGCCTTTCGCTCCTGGCTTTGCTAAGGGCGCTTTTGGCATGGGATCGTGACGCAAGTCTGCCCTATTTGCGCGGTCGCTTCGTGTACCCGGTGGGCGTCATCGATTCTTGCAATGAGACTATCGTCGTCCACGAGTTCAGTGAGTTAGATGGGCATTCGATCGAAGGCTCGACGCTAAAGCTTCGCTTCAAGAATGGTTCGCGTTTCGAGTTCTCGGAGCGGGATCAAGCACGACTCGAACAGGTCCACGCGAATGTCATCGAATCTCAACAGCGCCAGAGCCTGCCTCCGGATTCGATGAGCCAACGCGAACACATGTTGCAAAATCCCCTACTCGACACGGGATTTCGCAATCCCTTCGGTTCGGTAAAGCCGCTCTTGCGTGAGTCGCCAGGTTGGGCGAAGTATTGGTTGCTGATCGCGTTGGGCATTGGATTGCCGTTGGGCCTAGGCCTCTATGGCCTGCGAAATCGGCTCAGCGAGAAGCAGATGTACGTAAAAGCTCGGAAGCTGGATTCGACCACGGCTTACCATAGCTACCTCGCACGCGGCGGCGCCCGCACCGAAGTCAAGGACCTGTTGTTGCCGCGGGCCGAGCTGCGTGATGCTTGCGCATCACAGAGCGTCGCGGTACTTGAGGAATACCTCGAGCACCACCCAAACAGCAAGATTCAGCCAGAGGTCGAAGCGGCATTGCGAGTGCAACTGCTCACCGAGCTTGAAAAGGCCCGTGACAAGGAGAGCATCTCGGCTCTGCGCGAATTCCGCAAGTCGAGCAAGCACACCTCGATCGTAGCAACTGAACTCGAAGCCACCGAAAAGTCGCTGTTCCGCGGCGCACTGAACAAGTACATCAGTCACACACCGATGACGCCGGAACAGCAGGCATTCATGACGCGCTTGTTGGAATACGCGCGTGTGCATGGTGCCAAATTCGAAGTGCGGTTCCGTCGAGTCGTGCCGCCCGACGCAGTCGAGCGCGCAGAAGTTCAGCTGAAAAAGAGCGCTTACTACGCGGGTCCGAATGCGCTGCCCAGCCAGTACTTCGGCGCGAAGTATGCCGAGCCGCGCGAGGCAACGGTTGTCAACACCTTGCGCGAGCACTTCGCGAAAGTATTCCCCAAGGACATGCTAGATGTCGAATGCGGCCCAGTCTTGGAGGACGACGCCAACACAACGCCGACCGCGCAGGTCCCGACCCTCGTCATCACCCACCGCACCGAGCTTGCAGGCGTCTTCTTGAGCCGCAAACCGCGGGGCGCCTTCGTGGGCCTTAGCATTCAATACAAGGCGCGCCTGCTCATCCCGGGGGATCCAGCCACTCTCGACTTCGCGCATTCTGCGTGGTTGGCACCCGGACCAAAGAAGCTCGAAGAGGTCGGTATGAGCTACAAGGCGCTCTACGAGAACATGGCCCAAGACGGCTTCGGGCGGTTCCTCAAGAAGTACTTGCCGACGCTCCTCGGCCCTACCAAGTAATGCTCGTCGTAAACGACTAGAGCCCTATCGCTGACTTGAAAACGAAGCCCTCGTCTCCCTTGGCGTTGTACTTGATGCGGTACCAATCCCCCTGGCGCCCGGTCACGACGACCCGGGTTCCGCCGAGAACTCGCGCAAGAATCGCGCCGTCTTTCGGAGCCTTGCGCACGATGGCGACGTCCCAAGTGACGGTCGCGCGACCGCTCTGACCCTGCAATTCCCCTTCGGTGGGGACTGCACCAATCGGCAGCTCGGGGGGCGAGAGAGCTCGACTGCTGCTTGTCTCGGACACACTGCGCGAAAATTCGATTAAGTAAAAGACACGATAGCTAGCATGGCCGTGTTCGATCGCTGATACATCGACCTGCGTCAGCTTCGACTTGGCGCATTCGGCCAATGACCGCGCCAGTGCGGCATCAAGCGTCGTGCTGCGGCCGACAGTGAATCGGCTCAGGCTGCCGTTCGCAAAATCGACGTCAAACCCAAGTGACAACGCGCCAGATTGTCCCTCGGCCCCATCGCACGCCAACAGGCCCTTCAGTGGCTCCGCGAGGGCGCCGTCTAGGGCTGGTGCGTCGCAGCGCTGGCGTTTCTTTCCGTCGGCATCGACGCAACTCACGATGTCCACGAGGCGCACCTTGGGGCCCAAAGTCTTGGCTGCTGGTGCCGCTGGCGCTGGCGGCGATCCTTGCGACCCTGGCGCCATCTCGGTAAGTGCCGAGCCCATGGCTGCAGTGGATGCAGACAGGCTAGGCGCTGGCGAGTCCGTTGGCGGCTGCGGAACAAGCTCAAGCCGCGCGAGACTTGGCCACGCCACGCCAACAACGAACCCAACGGCAGCAATGGCGCCCACCCGCCCAAAACGCGGCTGTTCGTCGGCTTGGCTGGGAATGACGATAGCGGGGGCGCGGGGGCGCTTACGATTGGACACGGACATGCTGCAATGGCGATCGAAAAGGGCGCTGACTGAGAGCCTTCGACATACCACGATCTCGACCAAGTCGCGAAAACCTGGCTTGCACGAACCGGTGACCCTCTACCTGGTCAGAAATCGCTAGAACCCCGGGCATTTGGCCGGTTCGGCACGGTTACGGCACGCGCGCGATCCGATTGCTCACGAGGATTTCTCGAATCTTGCCGCGCTTCTCGGAGTCGCGGTTGATGGTACGGGCCACCATTGGAAACTCTGTGTGGTGGGCTTGATACAAGCGCTTGGAATCAGACGTACATGAATTGGAAAGCACGGCAGCCACAGAACGCCGGGTCAAGTCGTCGAAGGCATCCGCCAAGCGCTCGTGCTCGGGCAACCCAAATGGGTGTCGATCGTAGCTGGTGAAGTGCGCCGTGGTTGACAGCGGCAAATACGGCGGATCGAGATACACGGCATCGCCGGCCTTGGCGCGCTGACAAGTCTGTTCGAAATCGTCAACCACGAATTCGACATCCGCGAGAGCCGCTGAAACAGCGCGCAGATTGGGCTCGTCGCAGATCGTCGGGTTCACGTAGCGACCAAACGGGACGTTGAATTGGCCGGAGAGATTGACGCGGTAGAGACCGTTGTACCCAGTCTTGTTCAAGTAGATAGTCCTGGCCGCCTGGGTCACCGGGGTCTTGGGCATTTGTTCGCGCACACGATAGAACTCTTCTTCGGAGAACGTCATGCGGCGTAACCGCTTGATCACAGCATCCACGTCGTGGCGCAAGGTGCTGTAGACATTGACGAGTTCCGGATTGACGTCTGAGAGCACCGCTCGGGTAAACCGTCGCTCGCGTGCCAATGCGAAGAACACGGCTCCCCCACCAAAGAATGGCTCGTAGTAAGTTTCGATCCGCTCCGGGAGCAGCTGCAAAATGCGTTTGCTGAGCAAGGACTTGCCCCCTGCCCATTTGAGCACTGGCCGGGGCAGGTCGTTGCGAGACATGGAGCGCCGGGATAGCCTGCGACCCTCGTGCTGTCAAAATTGAGCAGATTTGACGCCGCCGTTGGCCACTCGAAGTTACGGATTGTCGGCGCTGCTCGCTGGCGATCCTCGGCTTGCCGGTCCCTGGATCGAAAGCCGGCGAATCATCTTCTGCAGCCCAAAGCGTGACACCCCGAGCAGTTCGGCTGCCCGAGTTTGGTTGCCGTGGGTACGCTCAAGAGCCTGGACGACCAGTGAGCGTTCCAACGCGTCGAGATGCGCGCGCATGTCGAGCCCTTCGGGTTGAGGGTGCGCCGCGCTGACGGTGCGCCGCAAGTCATCAGAGAGGTGTGCGGCCGTAATGCAGTCATCGGAAAGAACGATGGCGCGACGCAGTTCGTTCTCCAATTGCCTGACGTTGCCCGGCCAATCGAAACGACACAAGACCTCCATGGCCTCTGATTCAACCGTCAGCTGGCGCCCTGGTGCGTACCGTCCGAGGAAATGTCGGACAAGCAACGGAACGTCACCATGCCGCTCCTTCAACTCTGGGACTCGGAGAGAAACCACGTTCAATCGGTAGTAGAGATCTTGACGAAACGTACCAGACGCAACCATGGCTTGAAGGTCCCGATGGGTCGCGGCGATGATGCGAACGTCGACGCGCTTCGGACGCTCGGAACCAACTGGCCAAAACTCGCCTTCCTCGAGCACCCGAAGTAACTTCGTCTGCATTCCAAGGCTCATCTCTGCAATCTCGTCGAGGAAGAGCGTGCCGCGGTGGGCCACCTCGAATAGGCCAGCCCGCGTTCGCGCCGCACCAGTGAACGCACCCTTGACGTGGCCGAACAACGCGGATTCGAGCAGCGGCTCCGGAATCGCGCCGCAGTTCTCGGCCACAAATGCACTCGTCGCTCTCGGACCGTTCTGATGGATCGCGCGAGCAACCAATTCCTTTCCAGTGCCTGAACCGCCCAGAACGAGCGTCGGAACGTCTGCCACAACAACCCGATCGACGAGACGCAATAGCTCCCGCATGGCAGAACTCGTGCCGATAATGCCTTCGTAGCGATAGCGAGTCGGTGCTTGCTGTTGGGTTCGGGCTAATTCGACGCGAGCCTCACCCAACTCGGCCTCGCGCACCGCCAGCATTTCAGCCATCTGCCTTTCGGCACGCTCAGCGCGCCGCGCCGCGCGACGCAAGCGCACCCGATCGCGCGCGTCGGCGATCGCCACTGCGACCACCGCTGCAACCAAGCGTACCCAGGCCAATTCCTTTTCACCGAAAGCGCCGCGCCGAATCCGATCGTCGAGATACACGACCCCGACGGCCTCGCCGCGAGCGAACAGTGGCACTGCCAGAACGCTTCTAAGTTTCAATGCGTGCACGCTCGCGTGAATGCTGTCAAGTTCGCCGCTGGCATCGACTGCCACGATTGGCTCGCCCTGTTCGATGGCACGCGAGGCGAGCGAGTGCGATAGCTCAAGCTGTTGGCCCACCAGGTCTGAGCGACCAATGTTGCGCCCCACACGCGGTTGGAGCTTGCCGCCCGGTGCACAAAGCAGCAAAAGGCCACGTTCGACGCCAGTCCAGAGTACGAGAATATCGAGCACCTGTACGAGCAGGGGCCGTAGACGCTCCCAACGCCCCAGCGCGCGTACCAGCGTCTCGACATCGGCGATCTGCTCTGGCAGCAGCAGCGACATAGCCGGTGCACGTAGCAATTTTACCCAAGAACGGGCCGTCAAGGCCGAGCGAAGTGCAGCCGAACAGCCTGCAATCAGCACCTGCAGGTCGCCCACGGCAGCCGCGTGCAAGCGGCGCGTGGCATCACCAAGTTCAGCAAGCCGTGCCAGTTGAGCACCAGCGGCAAAGGCACGCCCCCTGGCAGCGGCTGAGACGCGCGACGAGAGGAGCCGACATAGTTCGCCCACGATCGCTTCTGCGCCGCGCGGCTGCCCGTCAATTAGTGCGCGTCGCGCTCTCGAACCCCACCAGTCGAGGGCTGCCGCCTGCCCCACTTCGGGCCGGCGCGCAGCCGCATCACCGGGCCCCAGCTCGACATTGAGCCCGGCATCGTGACAGCGTGCCCAAACCATGAGTTGCTCGTCCGGCGTTGGTTCGACAAGCAATCGTGCCGCACGCTGGGCGTGCTCGGCCGCCTCGGCGATGTCGTCGGTGGCATCCACGACTGCTAGGTGGATATAGGCCGCACAACGCTCGTCCTTGGCGGTTCGCGCTAATACCAAAGCGGCGAGTGCTGCCGAACGCACCTCGAGCGTTGCACCGGCTGCTGCGAGCGCTGCAACGCGATTTAGTGCCGCTCGGGCGGCGCGGATCGGTTGCCCCAGGATCTCGAATAGCGCAGTAGCGCGCTCTGCCGTTGCCACAGCCTCGTCGAGCCGACTCGAATCGACCGCCGCTGCTGCGAGGCCAGTTAGGTAGGTCGCCTCTTCGAGTAGTGCGCCGGTACGCGCAGCGTATTCAACGGCTCGCCGAAACGCGACAACTGCCTGCGCCGGTTCGGCAGTGGCGTGATGTAGGATCCCGAGGAGTGATTGGATCCGTGCTTGTTCCTCATCGCTCAGCGCAATCGCCCGAGCACGCTCCAGCGTTTCGAGCGCGCTTGCGTGCTGCCCGAGTTGCATCTGCGCGAGCGCGCGCACTTCCAACACTTGTGTGGTTTCGGGAACCCCCTCGGTCCGTGCAACGGCTGCTTTGACCTGCGCTCGATCGAGCAAGATCCGCGCCTCGGTCGCGGCCACGCGCGCTTGCGTATCAGGGTCGGTAGCGTCGCCCAGCTCGCGAATGCGAGCTAAAGCACCGTCGACATCCGCTGCTCGCCGCGCAGTCTCCGCGGCCTCTGCCCGTGCGAGCGGCGCACCGTCACGCTCGAACACCGACAAAGCTCGACCGAATTCTCCCACCTGGCGAAGCCTGCGACCAAGTGCCAAGCAGAAGGCAGAGGGCATGATGGCGCCGAGCGTGTGCGCTTCTGCCGCGTCGAGCACGTCGCGGCGCGGCTGTCCGTCGGCCAGCGCCAGCGCCAGTTCGACCGGAGAAAGCGCTTGGGGCTCGTCAAGCGTTAGCCGAGACAGTGCCACGGCCCGCAACGTAAGCGCGTGCGGATCGACATGCGTCGTTGCATCGAGAATCCGCGTCAATAGGTCGGCATCCTCGAGACGCCCATCAATAGGCCAACTCGCCGCAACAGCGCCGACAAGCTCGACGAGGAACCGCAGCCGCGCAGTGGGCGCAAGATTTCCGACCTCGACGGGCTCATCGTGGCGTACGATGCCGCGCATCGCGTCAATCGACGCTAACATGGCGAGGTGGCTCTCAATCCACTCACGCGCGACCCGCTCCACGGACAATGTGGCTCTGCGCGAACGAGCTGCGACAATCAGCTCACTTCGCCGCACGGTGAGATAGGCCCGCCGAACGCGCGCCTGCCGATAGGCAACGACTTCGTCGCGGGTCAAACCACTACCAATCCGAGCGTCAGCCTGAATGCACACCCAACTGGCGGGAGGCCTGGCGCCAGGACATTGGGCAAGCAAATGACCGATGATTGCCCCACTGACGCCCAGATTACGAACGTGATTGGCCACGGCGTCCGCGGGCATATCGGTGCAGCGACGATCCACAAGTTCAGCCAACAACAGGCCCAATGCCCAAAGATCGCGCGTTCGCCCATCTCCGTCGAGCGCACTCGAATGCAACTCTGGACCGAGGTACCGACGTGTTCCGCCGCGGGGCGCCGTACTGTCGGCCTCGGCTGACAGCCCCAGGTCCAATAGGACGGCGCGTGGCTCGCCGTCCTTCTTCACCACCATCACATTGTCGGGCTTCACGTCCCCGTGGGCAATTCCAGCGCCGTGCAAATCTGACAAGGTCGCCGCCAGATCGCGCGCGAGCGTGAGCGCCGTGCGTTCGTCGAGCGTCTCGGCACTGTCAGCAAATTGCCGGAGTGTGGTCCCGTCGATCCAATCAAGTAACAGGCATGGTGCATCGCGAACAACCTCAAGCCCCAAGAGCGCCCCAGGGATCCGGGCAACCCCATGCAGCCGCGGCAACGTTGGGCTCATGCCCCAGACAAGCCGTTCTGCCTCTTCTGCCAGAATCAGCTGATCACCAGCGCGGCGCGCCACCTTGAGCGCGAACCGCTGCGCCGAATCACAGCTGCGACAGCGCCACACGACACTCGTCGCGCCACGACCAATCACTCGCTCGACCTCGAGCCGCTGCTGACCGACTGTCAACTTGATTGCCATCACCAGATCCGCCTGAACGGCTACAATTGTTGGTTATCTTCCTCATAATGTCAACGCAGATGGCGGCAATCTGACCTTGAGTCAGAATCTAGTCCGTGAGTAGTCGACGCGCCAATCCCTGTCCCTTGCCGCGCTGTGCAAGCAAGACTTGGTGCCGCGATGTCGTCAGAACAGAGGAGCATGAGGACGGGCTACTACGCCCTGAGCTGGACTCGAAGCGCTCGCCGCACGCCTCGTTCCTCGACCTAGCCCGGCTGACTCGGCGCTATTTGGGCGCCTGACTGGCCTTGTGCTTGGCCCAGCACGTAGGGCAACGCCACACCATCGAGGTGCGTCCGAATTTGTCGGGCTCACGCGAGAGGCGCCAGCCGTGTTGCGAACTGATCAGGGTGTAGTTCGTATCCGTGGCGGGCGATAACGTCCCGCAGTTGACGCATTCGTGCCGATTCTCACGTTCCTCGCTGGGCTCGAACATGGGAGCCTCACAAGAGTTACAGGCGACCCAGTACTTGTCTATTGCTTCCTGCCGGCAGCGGACGAAAAAGGTGGGGGAGCTCCGCACTCGGGACCCAATTCACCTGCATTGAGCTCCACCCGGTTCCAACTCTGAGCCGTCCGCAGGCCAGACAGCATTTGGCTGATCACGATTGGCACGGAGCCGATGCTTCAGTCGCAATCGTCCGTGGGCGCACCACTTTGGATCCATTGCTGGATAGTGTTGACCAAATCGATGGGTGACGCGTCCTTCGGCCACCCAACATCAACCGGCGGCATGGGTCCAGTCACGCCAAACCAATTCGTGGTTCGCTGCAATTCTTCGTTCGATGGTGGCGGCACGGCAAGTTCACCGTCTTTGCGACGGTATGCGTCGCGCCCCAAGAGCATTCGGTAGGCAAGCAAGCTCAGTGAGGGCTCACCAGCTTTGATCACTGCCATGTTGAAACCGAACCGCTCGGGCATCACGCTCGAAACGCCACTCAATCCTCCGCGATCGGTGGCACGAGCAACTCGACCGATACTTTCCGCCAAACCGTCGGCGCTGTCTAAAGCCAACCCCGCGCAAGGCACCTTGCTGCCAACCGAATTGCCCTCGACTGGAGCTCGATGACAGTTGGCACTGCTACAGCCTGCAGCAGCAAATGCACGCAAAGCTTCACGACAGGGTGTATGCGAGACGGCCGCAACCGATTGTTCAATGCTCGGACCAACCAAAAATAGGACGTGCTCCGGGATCCCGATCGGATTGAGCAGTTGCCCGTCGTATGAGCGAAAGCCCCAGCCCTGCTCGCCGAGGCTTGAGTCAAAGAGCTTCAGATCGTACAGATACCCCTCGGCCCACCCGCCCCCTGGACGATAGGTCACCGTCCGGGTCACCAGATCGTAGTATGGCTCCCAATGAACCAACCCGTCAGTGCCAAGGGCGTTCACTTGGATCGACTGGCGAGTCGCCGTGCTCGGGAGCAGCCAGCGATCCAACTCGAACACCAGGGGCTGATTTGCCGGGAAACCACAACCAGTTTCGCCCGGAACACAATCGAGACCGACTCCGGACTGCGGTTGGTAGTGAATGATTCGCGGACGAGGCCCCAACGAAAGCGGGGGATCCCCGGCATCGCACGCAACGAGCACTTCTGGTAACGCCAGAAGTGCCGTGCATGCTAGTGACCACCGTGAGATTGGACTCGATAGCTTCAACTGTCGCAGTACATCGAGAGTTGGTCGCGAACTGTCTTCTCGCTCACGCCAGTACGAATGTGTTCCTTCAAGCAATCGGCAAGGGTCAAAAGCAAGTCGTCGACCCCATTTTCCTCGATAATACGCGCCAAAAGTTGGCGGGCCTCTTTACTGTCGTCCTCACGCAGAAATTCGCGGACCCGTTCGACAGAGATGTCGCCCTGAAAATCGAGGTACAAGTTTTCGAGCAAATAGCGGACGAGCTCCTGCACCAAGGGCCTCCTTCTGCTCCAAACGCGAGATCGCGCGGAGGGATTTTCGTATACCTGCCTCGGACCGAATGAGGCAAGCTCGTTGCACCGATTTGCTCCGATTCTTGTCGAATGAGCAACGTGAGACAGCCAATCAAGCGGCCCAATGGCCGCTCTTGGCGACTTATTGGCACCTGAGAAGCTCTGAACCGTCGGGCCGATGGCAGCTCAAGCAAGGCCGTGGATTGCGCGCCCAAGCGGAACTGCATGACACGACAAATCCGGGCGGGTGGGGATTGAGCGACTTTCCAAACGGCGACCCTCCACCCAACGTGGTCGTGGCGTGGCAACGCACGCAGTCGCGCTCCTGGTGGCAACTGACGCATTCGGTAAGATTGCGTCGTGCCTGAGTCGCATGGTGTTGCGGCCCTACCGAACCTGTCACCCAGACCGACGCCGGCGGGTGAATGGCGCCGCGATGGCCCATGGCTGCGGCGGCCCCAGACGAACCAAGCCCGAGCCGCTGATGACAGCTGAGACAGAACGACTGTTGGCGGTGACAGGTTTGGCACGCCGGGCCTTCTTGCTTCGACGCCAACGCGTGAACACTCAGCCAGTCGCTTGGGTGGATGTTGCGCGGCCGCAATCGCCCATCGTGGCAAGCCTGGCATTCCCGTATCGCGTGACAACCCTCGCAGCGATTCGGTGCATTGCCAGCAACATCCCCATGACGGAACAACCAATCGTTTCCATGCTCCAGTGAGGGTGTCTTGTGGCTCGGTAGCAATAGTTGCCCCTGGAACCGAGTGCGCACGCGGCCACCTTCAGACTCGTGACAAACCGTGCATTCGGCACGCGCCTGGCCGTCGAAGATCCCACGCCCCGCATGGCAGCGAACGCAAAGCGCCTTGGTCGGTAGGCGCTCGGAACCAGCGGCATCCGGCAACCGAGTAACGCCTGCGTGACATTTTTGGCACCCGATGTTGCGACGCGCGTGTGCTTGGTGAGAGTGGTGCAAGTGCGAAAGGTTGCGGGAGCCGAGCGACTGCAAGTGACAAAGCTTGCAGCGCTCGTTCAAAGCGAGCTCGTCTCGAGTCAGCCCAGCGTGTTCGATTTCGTGGCATTGCTCACAGGCCGTTGAACGTGGGCCGAGCCAGTCATCCGCACGGGCACTGGTCTTGGCTTGAGCGTGGCAGTCGACGCAGGCCAATTGGGTTTTCTCGGCGTGGATACGATGCGCCGCGCGGATCTGGGCACGGTACGGCGGGACCACAACGGGGTGTGGCCCCGCTGCCCAAGGCGTTGGCACCAACGCGCTACCGCTTGCGGCGGCTGCCACGGACAATTCATCACCAGTTGCCTCCCGCGGCACGCCCCAACAGACCAACTGCACCACAGCCAGTATCACGAGCCAAGGCCCACATGTCGCGTGATGTTGCAGTTGATTCATGGCCACCTCGCGCTGAGCGTCGCGATGATTCGAAAACGGTGGGCCGCTCCCTGCATCATTACGTGCTCCCATTCGACGCCTAGTTCCGGGCGTTGACCCGGATACACACGCATCCCCGCGACGTACATGAGGCTCGACTGCCCGTGCTGGGCCATCAGTGGGTTCTGCCAGCGCCCGGCGCTGACCCGCAGGTTGCTTTCCAATCGCTCGGTCCAGAACCGCTCACGGTACCAGACGTCCGAGGAAAACCTGCCGCCCGCATCCCCAGACTCGACCGCGGTGCCGGCGCCCAAGCCACGAGCCGAGGTAAAATAGCTCGATTCGACGCGTGCGAGCCAATCGACGCCTGCGTCAGGACCAGCACCCAATGCGTCGGACAGAAACTGCCGAGGCCCAACCCCAAGCCAACGAGCACCACCGGTCACGGTCACACTAGTTCGTTCGGTGACCCGCCAGGAGGCACTCGATTGGGCCAGCACCGTGCCCTTGGCCCCGAACCAATTAAAGATCGAATCGGCGTCAAACAGCGGCAACCGGTATTGGTACCCGGCGGTGAACCGCAAGCGCGGCGCTGCCCGATAGGTCGCGTAGACGCGGTGCTCTTGATTGACACCTCGATAAAGGTCGTAAACCCAGGCGCTGTCGACGGAAGCCCTGGAGGCAATGTCGGCACCTAGTGCCAGACCAATGCGCTCGCTTGACACCCGATTGCCCGAATAAGTCTGCAATTGCCCGGCGGGATTGGCAAAGGGCACCGTTACAACGGTGTCATGCTGTGTCACGCGCCGATAGTCCGCGCGCGCGCGCAGCCATGGAAACGCCGTCAACGCCAAGGTAGCACCCCAAGCCGGCGCGGGTTCGGTCGAGTTCAGGTACGACGGCCACAAGTTAGCGGCCATGCCCGTTCGGTCGCCGCGAAAAACCCCATCCGACTCGTAGCGCGAACTCGAAAGAAACGGTACGCCTCCCCGCTGTTCGTAGCCGGCGTAACTCGACAGCTCGAAGAGCCCGCCCGGCGCGAAACCAACCCAAAGTCCGTCGTAGGACCAAAATCCGAGCTCATCGAACACGATCTGTCGCCCGATCCGCGTCGAGGCGTTGTTCGACAAAAGCCCGCGCGCCTCAAAATAGCCGTAACTCAGATCGACTGGCGCCACAAGCAGACCCGGTACAAACGTTCCGAGAGCTGACGGATCGCGTTCGCTACCACTTACCCCATAGTCGCCATCGAGCCGCAGCCGCGCGTGGAACGCGAGCGACACTTTGGATTCCAACGGGTCGAGCACTGGGCGATACGCCTCGAGCGAGAGCGTGTGGGTCAGGCGCTGTCGCGAGAGAATGGGTGTCCCATACGGGCTGCGAACGCTGTAGATCTGCAGCACACTCGTGGCCTCGACATTGGTCTCATAGGCCGCGCCCGGCTGCGTGAACCCCATGGTCCACGCAAGCCCTCCCAACGCAACCGCCCAATACCTCAGCCGAACGCGGCTCACATTAGCGTCCGAGCGCCTCGGCCCGGTTGACGATGCGAGGCGTCAAGAAGATGACCAACTCGGCACGACTGTCGCTCGCGCGACGCCGCTGGAACAACAGTCCGAGGATCGGAATGTCGCCGAAGAACGGTACCTGGTCGAGATTTCTACCGGTATTTCGGGTGAAAATCCCACCGATGACCGCCGTGTGGCTGTCTTGGATCAAGAGCTCGGTTTCTGCCTCACGCTTGAGGATCGTCGGATCACCGCGGGCCGAGGTCTGATTGAAATCCGGCTCGTCGCGGTTGATCTTCACCTTCATCGAGATGCTTCCGTCAGAGGTGACGTGGGGTTTCACCAGGAGCTGCAACTTGGCTTCCTGGAACGTGGTCATCACGCCCATGGCACTTACCTGCGAGAAAGGAATCAAGGTGCCCGAGGCAATGCGGGCTTCGCGGTTGTCCAGGGTGAGAATGCGCGGACTGCTGAGGATGCGAACGAGACCGCTGGTTTCCGCGGCAGAAAGCCGCAACGATAGGTTGATGTTGTTGTCGATCGAGCCAAAGGTTAGGCCGATGGCGCCACCAGATCCGGTACCAACCGCTGCCGGAAGATTCACGGCAAAGTTCGGATTGTCGACACGGTTCACAAACGGGCTCAGGCCTGCCGTCGGAGTGTTGGCATCACTGGCACCACCGACCACACCAACCGAGTTAGGGAAGGCGAGCCCGGTGGGGTTGGCGGTGGCAGCCGAAAACGTAGCGTCTCCGCCCCACTGGATCCCGACGTCGCGAGTGTATTTGTTGGTGGCTTCGACGATGCGCGCCTCGATCAGGACCTGGGGCGTCTGAGTATCCAAGGCCCGAGTCAACTCCTCGACCTGGTTCAGGTTTCCGGTTACGTCGCGCACGATCATCATGTTGGTGCGCTCGTCGACCGCGATCGTGCCGCGCTCGGATAGAAGATCCTTGGCGCGCAACTGAATGTCAGCCGCGTGCGCATACGAGACCGGAATCAAGCGCGTCTCGATTGGTGCCAATTGCACCTCGGATTGCGCCTGCTGGATTGCCAGCTCGCGCTCCTTCTGCAGCACGTCGAGCGGCGCCACGCGGATCATGTTGGCGCGCCTTACCATGCCGAGGGTCTTGGCCTGCAAGATGACGTCAAGCGCCTGATCCCAGGGCACGTTGCGCATGCGAATCGTAACCGACCCGGTCACGTTGTCCGCTGTCACGATGTTCACACGGCCAACGTCTGCCAGCAAGCGGAGCACGTTGTGGATGTCGGCATCCTTGAGATCAAGATCGATGCGCCGCCCGGCGTATCGATCGCTCGCCTGCTGACCCAGTAGGGCCGGGGTGACGCCCTGCACTTGTTCGCTCGGGATAACCGATTCGACGGCAGCAGCAGGCATACCAAGTTGGGCGTCGCCCGATACCGTCTTCGAGCGCCGCGCGACTCCGCCGTCGCGCGCCACGCCCGTCATCGACGCGGGCAAACTCCCGGGTTCGTAGAATTCCCAAACCAACGACGAACCTTCACGCTCGACGCGCGACTCAAGTCCGGCACGGTGGGTCACGTCCAGAATGACGCGCCCCGGGTGAGTCGAATCGACGAAGCTAGCAACGCGTTCAACGCGAGTCGATAGCGCCGTTACATCCAGAATTCTCGCCATCGAAGGCGCCAATTCCGCACCCTCGAGGACCAGTCGCGTACGGTTGCCCTCGACCGAAACAACCGAGTAGCGCGGCACGTGTGTCAGCCTCAGCGCCACGCGCTCAAATAGCCGCGTCGATTCGAAAGCTACGTCATCGAGCCGTGTGGTTCGCTCATCGGGCTGCGAACGGCGCAGACTCTCTGCGCTTCGACCGGTGTCTCGAGTCGCACTCTCGTCGAGCCCCAACTCTCCAGGCACCAAGGACACGACCAGGTCATTGCCGCGCGCAGCAATGGAGTATCGTGCATCGTGGCGCAAGCTGACCCAAATTCGCACGAGCTTCGAATTGCCCTCGCTGTAGGCCTGCGTCAATACTCCGCCGACTAAGCCATCCTTGTTCAACACACTTGGCGGGGCCCCGCGCACGTCAGCATCCGGCACGTCGATCACCAAGCGCTTAGCTTGTCGTTCGAGCCGCGCCGAGAACTTCGGTGCTGCCGAGAATGCGACGACGACTTCAGTGCGTTGCGCGGTCGAATCCGAGCGCACAATGACGTCGTTGGCAAAGCGTGACACCTCACCAAAGGCGGGGCTGGCGACGGAAGCGAATACCGCAATGGCCAACCACCTGGCACATCTCAATGAAATTGGGATCGTCTGCGACCTCATCGAAACGTAGGCTCCCTTGGCCATTCCGAGCGACCATTCGGGCGGATGAAGTTCCACCGTGGCCGCATGGTAGCCCCGAATGCCTCCATTTCACAATTTCGGAGTGGCTAATCGACTCAGCTCGAGCTCATTGAGCCGGAGTCCACCGGCAGGTGGATAGGGCTAGCTCGACTCATTCAGGTTGATTCCGCTCATCTCGTGGGCTTTTTGGCCGGTTCGGTGTGCAAACGAGCCCAGACGCGCTTACCTCACTGGAACCCGAGCGTCTCGACCTTGGCATTCGGATCGGTATGCAGCGGGATGACCCGGGTAGAACTCGGCACCTCGGGGTTTTTCGGATCGGCGCGAACGAGCACAATGTCCCCATCCCGGATCCGATCGATGCGCCAATTGACCTCGTAGGCAGGGGCACCCTTGCTGTCCCCGTGGACAATCTCGGCTCGACCGAGGAACTGGCCGCGGTGGACCACGTGCCCTTTGCCATGGGGATCTACCAGCATTGCGCTGGCATCGGGCACGCCGGTGACGATGCCGATAAGCTTCAGTTCGTCGACCGCGAATTCCTGCAGCAGGACCTGTCGCTGGGACTTCGCAATCGTTCGCGATTCGTCGACGAAGGTCTGCTCGAAAGACCGGAATGGATCTCGGCTGCGCTCGCTTTCACCAAACTCGAATTCTTGAAAGTCAATCTTGGGCAGCCCGGAGGCCGCGGGAGAGGGTGAGCCAGCCGCACCAGTGGCCATGGCTTTGCGATCCACGACCGGCGCCGCCGACCCTGAACTAGCAGGCGCTTTCGCCACCTCACCTTCACAGGCAACAAGACATACGACCAGCAAACCGGCAACCCGTTGGGTGGCAGTCAGGCTCATCGGGCAGCTCCTGCGGGGCGTTTGGCTTCGGGGCTATCAGCTGAACTGAGCGTGCGAAACGCGGTCGCCAACGCTGTCACCTTGACCACGATGTCTTTGTCCGTCGACTGTGGATCTCTGATCGAGATATTCTCCATGTTGATGATGCGGTCGAGTTGCCCGACACCATAGAAAAATTTCGCAATCTGATGGAACCGCCCCTCGAGCGAGAGGTTCATCGGAACCCTGGCGTAGAATTGCTCGAGCCGCTCGGGTTCCGGAGACCACGCGGTCAAGGCAACACCTGAAACGTTGGCGACGGTTTGAATCGAGCTAAGAAACGCTGGATACTCGGTGGTGTTGGGCAGCACCTTGGCCAATTGGTTCTGACGTTGCTGGCGATCGGTCAATTCGGCCAAATCGCGTTGATAGAGTTGCTCGTTCTGTCGCGCACCGGCCAATTGCTGCTGCAGCTCCTTCTCCTTGGCCCTGGCCCGCTCGGTCTTCTCGCTTAGCTCACCATAGAACAAGAGGTAGTACGCTCCAGCTACCATGGCGAACGCCACTGTGCCGACGAGAAATTTCGCCGGCAAATTCAACTTATCAAGGCCCAGCGACGCCATCTCAATACCTCGCCTTTGCCTGGAGTTCGAATTCTACGAGTTCGAGACTGCCTTGTTTCGACATGGCGCGTTTGCCAGGAAGCAGGCGAACGTCATCAAAGTAGCCCGAGAGCCCCAAGCGCCGCGCAAATTCGCTCACGTCTTCGCCGTCACGAGCATACCCGCCAATTTGTACTTGCCGGTTCTGCTCAATAAAGCGAGTCAACCACAGCCTTCGCGAGTCCCAGTTAGTACTGAAGACCGCCAATGGATTCTCCCGCTTCAACTGTTCGAGGCGCACCGGATCGACCGTCGGCCCGCGACCGAGTGTCAGCACGCGTGCCAATTCAAGTAACACTGCCGTCGGACCAGTTCGTGCCCGCTGAAGCGCGGCGATGGCATCTTCCTTGGCTCGTAGCTCGGAAAGCTTCTTCTTTATGTCGTCGTGGTTGGAAACGCTCCGTTTAGACTGGTCAATCTGTGCCGTAAGTTCGGCATTCTTGCGTGTCTGAGTCTTGAGGATATTTTCGCCATAGCTGTGAAGCGCAAACAGCCCAACCACCTCAGCCAACATGACCACCATCACCACCACCAGCCAACCCTGGTTGGCACCAGTTTGTGC
>Ga0302321_100000369_pt1 | contig 39661 bp, 31 predicted proteins | sample Fen_T0_1_FD_202505 | JGI IMG/M metagenome (GOLD analysis project Ga0302321, IMG submission 202505) | Peat permafrost microbial communities from Stordalen Mire near Abisko, Sweden - Fen_T0_1 | ecosystem: Environmental > Terrestrial > Soil > Wetlands > Permafrost | place: Sweden: Abisko... | reverse complement strand
GCGCCGTGTCGAGGTTCATCCGTGCAAGATCCCGAAGGGCGAGCCCGGACACACCGGCGAGAAGTGCCCTGAACCAGAGGTTGAGACCAATAGCGAAGATGCGGTGCCCACATCGACGGCACCCGCAGCTCAGTAGCCCGTCGGCCCCGGATCTCACAGGTTCCCAGCCCCACTGGGCACTTGGCAGCGTCACTTCCGCTCAGGCAGAAGCTGCAATTCACCGGGGCTGACGTAGGCCTCGAGGCTGCCCCATTCGACTTGAAGCAGTCGCTCGGTGCGACCGGTTACGGCGACCCGGGCTCCCTCAGGTATGCTCAAATCTTGACCGGGTTGATGGGCTACGACGAGTGGCGCTCCGGTCACGTCCAGTAGGCGCGCGTCAGTGGAAACAACAACGCCCTGTCGCGTCGTGTGTCGCGCGTGTACGGCGTAACCCAGGCCAAGGCCCGTGACAACGAGCAGAGCTGCGCCCAACCAGGCTGCGACTCCGCCGGCAAGTTTTCGACGCGGCCGCGACGACTCCGCACGCAAGATGAGCCCCACCGTGGCTGTGAGTGAACCCATCAGCGCACCAACAGCCCAAGCATTTTCTGGGAGCAGACCGACCACAGCGCGGGTCAATCGAGGCCGAGCGAGTAGGCTGGGGTTACCATGTCGACTGCGCGCTTTCGAAAGCTCATGGTCGACTCTCGTGAGCAACTCCGCGGCCTCGACGTCCGTTGGTCGCAACGTGAGCGTTTCGGACAACGCGAATGCCGCCCGGCCAAAATCACCGGGGCGCGCCTGCGGCGAACGGGCGCGAAACGCATAGGCTACGGCTCGATCAAAGCTGATGTCGGGGTGGATTACGCCGCGATCGGCCAGAAGCTCAAGCTTCTGAAGCGCCTCGGTGTGAGCCCCATTAGCCAGGGCTTGCACGGCTGAATCGTAGATGCCGAGATCTTCGCCAGCAGGGAGCTGTGCCAGGCCCACCGAGCTAGAAAGGCATATTGCCAGGGGAGCGCAATAGCTCAAAAGCCTTCGGCTCACGGTGACCTCCGTTGTGTCTGAGCAATACTAGCGGCCATGAGTGAAGCCAGCGCGGTGGCGTCACTCACCAGCGTTTGGGCGTCGCCGAGTGCGGGTTCGACGAACCGGAGGTGGTCACAACGATCGAGCAAATCGACTAACTTCGTGATCGTACCAGCATCGACGCCGCGACTCGCCAACTGATTTGCCAGGTCGGAACGCAGCACGGCCCTGCTGCGCAAGTCGACACTGTGTTCGATCAACAGATGTACCAGGCGCTCAACACAAGTTGCAGCATCGAGCGGCTTGTGCGCATTGACCGCATTTCTTGCGGCACGCAGCTCGTTGTCGACGAGAACGCGGACCGAGCCTTTGGCACGTGCACGCCATGCCGAATAATGCCGCCGTGAAATTCGTCCGGCAAACAGCAGCAGCGAGAGCAGGGGCCCAGCCAGAATCCACACGAACAAACTGCGCTTTTCCGCCAGGTAGTCTGGCGGTGCGGCAATGGCACCGAGTTTTTTGCGCGGATGAAGTGCCGCCAGCAATGGGTCGTCGCTAGCCGATTCGGCATTCGGAGTTTGGCCGGGAACGGCTGGTTTAGTCGATACTGCCGCCACCTCAATTCGACCGAGTTCCGCCGAGGCAGTTGCGTATTTACGCGCCGCCGGATCGAAGTAGTGAAACTTCAACGTGCCGAGCTCAATCGTGCCCGGGCGTTCGAACCGCACGACATAGGTGAATTGGCGCTTGCCCGCGATGCGATCGCGCTGGTCGTCGATTTGCTGGGTCGTGGTTGGTTCAAGCCAGTCGACACCGGTTTGCTCCGGCGGATCCAAGCGCTGTGGCAATTGACCAACACCGGAGACCTCTACCTGCACGCTCACCGATTCTGACGCGTTGACCCTGCGTGGCTCGACATTGGCCGTTAGCGTGAAGTTGCCGACATCGCCAATGTGGTAGCCCGCTGGGCGCCCCGACATTGGTGGGTCTTCGACGACGATCTCAAGCGGCTGACTCTTGCGCTGGACATTGCGGAAGGCGCTATTGCCGAGGAGGCCTGCGCCGGCGAAATTGGCCTCGGTTTCGCCGACCCGTAGCCGACCACTTTTGGTGGGAAATAGTGCGTAGCTCAGGATCTTTCGCGCAAACCAGATCTCCGAGTCAATCTTGATACGATATAGCGGCCCGACTGGGTTGTCGCGTTCGTTCTGGTACGACAGAAAATCATCACGCTTGGGCTCGCCGCTCACGCCCAACTCAAACGGTCCGGGCTTGCCGTAAGCATAGATCCGTAGTGTTACTTGTTCACCAACGACGATACGCGACGATGTTACACGGGCGTCAAGGAAAGCGACTTCATCGCGCGGCTTGTCAATGTTCAAGTCCGGCGGGTAGTTCGGGAGTTCGTCGAGGGTCGGGTTGGGCAAAAGGTTGACCCCAGGCGGGAACATCGGACCGCTGAAAGGATCGGAACCATTCAATAGATCGAATGGATCAAAGCCGCGCATTCGGCGCGAGGGGCGGGTCTGCGGCGGGCTGGCTCCGCGCGCCACCACTTCGACTTCGACAGTTCGGTCAGCATAGCGCTGGCCATTGATCACAATACTCGCCGGACCGATGCGATGGCGCCCCGGCGCATTGGCGACAAGCGCCCAGGTTGCGTTCACCCCGGATTGCTGTTGGACGCGACCATTAATGATCGAGACGTTTTGCTGCGTCGAGATACTCGGACCCTGCGCGGAGATGCCGCGGGGCACCACGAGACGGGGATCCGCCGGCGAACCACCACCGGAGTCGACCATACACGCTAGTTGGAGCGTAAACTGCTGCCCGACTTCGACTCGACTCGAGCTCAGTTGGGTCGAGACCTGCGCCGCTGCCGCCGCCTGCAACGAAACGGTCGCGACCAGGCAAGCAGTCGAGGTCGTCAGCAGTCGACTCACTTGTCTTCCATTCCCCGAATGTGCCGACCACGCATTGCCTTGGCTTCGTGCTCCTGTAGCGTTGGCGTCTGCTCAAGCATGTCGAGTACGCGATCCGCTGAGTCCTCTTGTGTCGGAGGCTGCTGCTGCTTCTGTTCAGGTGGTGGCTGTTGGGGAGTTTTGCCAGCGTCGGGTTGTGGCTGGTTCGCGCCAGCGTCAGGTGGCTCTGGCTGGCCTGCATCCTGACCGCCATTACCGGCGTCTGAACTTGGGGGACCAGCATCAGGATTCCTGTCTTGTTTGCCGGCATCACCGCCACCGCCGTCGGGCGGTGTTCCACCGTCACTTCCCGCGTCCGGTGGAGGCTTTTCCTTCGAACGTTGCAGCGCAATCGCACGATTCCACGCGGCATCGCGCCCTAGATTGTCGGCTGCGTCATTGGCCACACCGGGTACCAGTCTAAGTGCCCGGTCGTACGCTTCGAGTGCCTGATTCCACTCCTCTCGCAGGAAGTGGAGGTTTCCGGTCAGGTAGAAGGCTTTTGCCTGCAAATCGAGCGGAACCTGATCGAGGGTTGTAACCGCGCCGACCACCCGCAGGGCGCAGTCGACTTGCTCGCCGCGTTGTGCTGTGGCTTGGTCTGCGGCGGGGTCTTGTCCACCTTGGCGCGTTGGGCTTCGTTCGCCGAAGCGTGTGCCAAAGGATTCGCCCACGCGGAACAGCGCCAAGCCCAAATCGAAGCTCGCGAAGTGTAACTTCGAAACCGATTCCGGTGTGCCGATGTTGCCGCCTTCACATTTCCCCGTGGCAAGGTAAGTCTGAAGAATGGTGGCGCTCGAAGCTCCGTCGCCCGCGTCGACCAACGCCACGATCGCTTCGTCAACTTTGGGGGAGTGACGTATAAAGAGTTTGTGACGTTGTTCTTCGCAGCTGACCAACCCGAAAATGAGACAGGGCAGAGCGCAGCCAGCGACACTGACGGCGGCAAGCTTTTTCGCCTTCTTGGTGCGACGGCTCGGGCGTAGGCGGCGCGGCGGTGGTGGTCTGACCGCTGTCGGCAAGCGCCGGGAATCACCGAAAAATGACTCGAAAATCAAGAGAGCTAGCGCAAATCCGAGCGGGTAGGCGTACACATCGGCGTAGACGGTTTCGACTTTCTCCGCGAGCTCTTCGCTGGCCCAGCGCGAAAGAATTTTCGACAACTCGTCGATGCCGGTCGTGCCGGCTGCACTTCGCACGATTCGACCACTGGCACAGTTCGCAATCTCCGAAAGTTGCTGCTCGCCTTCGGCAGAAAGTGACGTAGTAAGCGGACTACCACTTCGATCGCGTCGGATCCCGAGGACCTTGCCGGTCTCGTCCACATCGGGGATGGGCTCGGGGGTTCGGCCACCGATCTGCACTACGTGGACGGTAATGCCGTCTTCCTTCGCGGCCTTGGCAACGGCAACCGGATCGCCTTGGAGATCCTCGCCGTCGGTTACGAGTACGATGACCTTCTCGTGCTTTTTGGCCAATGGATCGGCGGTCAATAGCTGTCGTGCACGCTCGAGTGCCTTGGCGAGGCAAGTGCCACCCACGGGCATGTCGTTTGGCGTCAGCTGTCGGAAGAATTGCGCGATCGCCGAGCCGTCGCTCGTCAGCGGAAACGCACTTGGTTCACCCGCGAATGCCACAGCGCCGAAACGCGCCCCTGGCAGATTGGCAATCAGTCGGGAAACTTCAGTCTTGGCGCGCATCGACCGATTGGGCGTAACGTCACGCGCAAACATACTTTTGGAGTAGTCGAGCGCTACCACCACATCGAGATTGGTGGCGGGGACCATTCGGGTCCCTTGGCCATATTGCGGCCGTGCGAGAGCCACGAATGCGGCGGCCAGCCCCAAGACCAGCAACACCCCACGGATGGCGCGGCGCGCGCCGGTGTGTGACGTCAAGAGGCCAATCACTTTCGCTTCTTGACCATAACGACGAATTGCTCGCACCAAAAGGATGCTGCCGATAATCAGCAGGACTCCGACACCCATTGCGTAGAAGACCCCAACTAACCAACCAAATGCCGCAAATCTCATAGGCGCCCCGTGTTCCGACGCCGCAAGCGTGCTTGCGCGGGCGGCGTTCCGAGTCGAGCCGGGCCAGTGTCGGTCATGGGAACCTCCGCAGGAAGAAAGCGCGCAAGAGCGCCTCGATCGCCAATAGCAGTACACCGGGCAGAAGGAGAATTGGGAAGAGTTCCTCGAACCGAGCAATGCCTGCCTCGAAGCGACTCTTCTCGAGTTTGTCTAATACGTCGTGGAAGCTGGCCTGAAGCGCCTTGGCGTCGGAAGCCACGTACATGGTCCCTCCCGTCTTCTTGGCCAACTCCTTGAGCAATTCGGGGTTGATTGGGAAGTTCTGCTTGTCGAAGTGGGGTTGGCCGAGCAGATCGCGACCCGCGTAGACCAATGCTTCCGAACCGTCGCCGATCTGAATCGGGTAGACTTTGGCGCCCACCTTTGCCGCTAGCTCAGCCGCGTAGATTGGCGCAATGGCGCCTGAATTGTTTTCGCCGTCGGTCAAGAGGATAACAGTTTTGCTTTTGGCTGAGCTGTGACGCAACCGCGCCACGGCAGCTCCCAACGCATCGCCGATGGCGGTTCCAGACTCGTCGATGATCTTCAGTTCCATTCGGGCGACGAGTTGGTCGAGTAACTGGTAGTCGAGCGTTTGTGGCGAAAGTACGAAGGCGCTCTTGCCGAACACTATGACGCCGATGCGGTCGCTCTTGCGTCGCGAGATGAAGTCGCGCACGACTGCTTTGGCGATGTCGACGCGTCGCGGGGGGATCCCCGGCTCGGGCAATGTGACGTGCGGCTTGAGGTCGTCCGGCACGTTTTCCATGACCGCCGACATGGACCCCGACAGATCGAGCACCAACATCACGTCGATCCCGCTCTCTTCGGTGGTTTCGGGGCGCGTCGTGTCAACTGGGCGCGCTAGCGCCAGCACGAGTAGCCCAAAAGCGATACTCCGAATTGCCCCAGGGACATCGCGATACGCCACCCGCCAGCCGCGCGGGCCCATGACCATCGCCGAGATCGTACCAACGCGCACACGCACCGTGCGGCGGTCTTCGCCATAGGTGCAACGCCACAGAAGGATTGGTACAAGAACGAGGCCGCCCAGTGCCCAGGGCCGCATGTATTGGGCATTCCTCAACTGGGCACCGTACGGGATGAGGGTCACCGCGGCCACGACCAGCAACACCACGAACAACGTGAGCACAATCCGTGAGAGGCGCCAGAGCGCGCGGTGCTGCGATTGCTGTGTTTCGGGCTGCGAGGGGATCATTGGTTTGGTTCCTCCCGCGGCGACGCATTGCTGTAATCGTCGGTGGGCTGCTCAGGCCTCGGCAACGTCGTTTGGACGAAGCCTTCGGCCTGGTCCAAGACGAGCCAGCACTCAGCCTCGGTCGGTGTGCGATTCGCGAATTTTACGAGATCCGCATCGCGTAGGAACAATTCGACGGCGTTGGTCGTGCCAACGTCGAGGTGGGCATCGTGTAGACCTGCCACGAGCTCTTTGGTCGTGGACTCGAGGCCGTCGAAGCCAAACCGCGCTCCGAGGTACTTGCGGACCGCATCGGAGGCCTTGTCGTAGTGCTCGGCGAATCGATGCTGCAAGACTAATTCGCCGCGCCGGAGCTCGCGAAGCTCTTCGAAGGCAATATCCCAGGGGGGTCTTGGTGGCGGCAGTGGCATAAGCCGCTTGGGGCGTCGGCGCCATAGGAAGAACAGGGCTGCGAGGAAGGCACCGGCAATCAGCGCGAGGGTTCCAATCTCGAAGCCCTGTTTCAGCGCCGTCCATTCCTCGAGTTGCCGCAGTGGCCGAGGGTTGGCCTTGGGTTTTGGATCTGGGGTACTGCTCGTTGGATCTTCGACCGTGACCGCATGCGGACTGGTGCAGAGCGTGAACAATTCTCCGTTGGCCCGGGCAACGGAAATTGGCAGGCTCGGCAGGGTTAGCGCCTTGTTTTCAGGCTCCTTGGCAAGGACGAGTACGGGGATGCGAACCTTCGTGTTGGGTGGGGTCGCCGTCGCGTTGCGCTCGACCTGCATGGTGACCGGGCCCTTGGGATTGGGCAGAATGAATCCCAATCGTTCGAGCGTGGAGGCGTCCTTCGATGCCAGTTGGACTTGGTTTCCGCCGGCCATCACGGTCTCGGCGGCTTCGTGTTCGACGGTTACTTCCAAGTAAGCTGCAAAGCCGGAGTACACCCGATTTGGGAAGCTTTCGTTGACCCTTGGTCGAGTGTGTCCTTCGGGCAATTGTTCGCGACATAACGCTTCTCCGGCGGCGAGCGGCGCAGTTGTCGACACCGATGGAACAGCGGCTCCGCCAGTTGAAGGCAGAACCGCGCCAGCTTCGTGCGAAACGCACAACATCAGTGCAACGAGCAAGCCGTGCGTACGGCGGGCCATGCTGGAGGCAGACATCATCGATGAATTCTCCGAGCGCGTTGGGCAAAAAGATCTCGAAGCGGGCGTATATACGGGCGATCGGTCCGAATGATACAGTGATCGAGCCCGAGTTTTCTGAACAGTTGCAGGCTGCTGTGGCGCAGTCGTTTCATTGCAGATGCGTAGTGAATGCGCACTTGGCGACTTGAGGTGTCGAGCAGGACGGCCTCACTGGTTTCGAAGTCTTCGAAGGCGGCCAGTCCCACGTCGGGGAGCTCTTCGTCACGCGGATCGACCAACATCAGCGGAATGACGTCATGGCGTGCAGCGGCCAGCGCCAGCGCGCGCTCATGACCTTGGGCAAAGAAATCGCTGATCAAGAAGGCGACGCTGCGTCGGCGAGCGACTCGCGACAGCGTTTCGAGCGCAATCCCGAGGTCCGTCCCTTTGCGTTTCGGATCAGCGCCGAGGATCTCGCGCACGACGCGCATCACGTGCTTTTGGCCCTTTTTTGGCGGCACGATCTTCTCGATCTCATCGGTCGAGAGAATGAGCCCCACTCGATCGTTGTTACGAATCGCGGAAAAGGCGCAGAGTGCTCCGACCTCGGCCGCCAACCGAGTCTTGTTCATGGTGTGGGTGCCAAACCCTTGGCTCGCCGAGAGATCGACCACGAGCATCACGGTCATCTCGCGCTCTTCGACGAACACCTTGACATAGGGCTCGCGCATGCGTGCGCTGACGTTCCAGTCGATCGTCCGAACGTCGTCACCGGGCTGGTACTGGCGTACCTCGCGAAACGCCAGCCCTTGGCCCTTGAAGACCGAGCTGTAGTTGCCCGCCAACTGGTCGGTGGCTAGCCGATTCGTCGTGATTTCAATGCGTCGTAACGCACTCAATAGCTCACGGGGAATCAAGTATTCCTCCTACGCTGAGGTTCTGGGTTGCCGCATGACTCATGCCTGACGGACTAGGGCACTTCGACTACTTCGAAGACGCGACGCACCACGTCTTCTGCTGTGACTTCTTCAGCCTCGGCTTCGTATGAAAGAACGACACGGTGACGCAGAACGTCGGGTCCGATTGCCTTGACGTCTTCCGGTGTGACATAGCCGCGGTGGCGCAAGAAAGCATGCGCACGGGCGGCGAGATTCAGCGCGATACTGGCGCGGGGGCTGGCGCCATACTCGATAAGCGGAGCCAGGTCGCGCAGCCCGCGTGCTTCTGGGTCTCGAGTGGCAAAGACCACATCAATGATGTAGTTCTTGACGCGATCGTCGACGTACACGTCGCGGACGACGCGGCGCGCCTCGAGCAGCTGTTCGGGAGACGTGCGCGGCTGTGCGGTGGCATTGAAGTGGCCCGTCATTCGCTCCATCACCGCCAATTCTTCCTGCCGTGACGGGTAGCCGACCCGCACCATGAGCATGAAGCGATCCACTTGAGCTTCGGGCAATGGATAGGTGCCTTCCTGCTCAATCGGGTTTTGGGTCGCCATGACGATAAACGGATCCGGCAGCGGGTACGTCTTGTCGCCAATCGTTACTTGTCGTTCTTGCATCGCCTCGAGCAAGGCGCTTTGGACTTTGGCTGGAGCACGGTTGATTTCGTCCGCCAAAATGAAGTTCGCAAAGATTGGACCAAGCTTACTCGAGAACTCACCAGTGCGGTTGTCGTAGATGACGGTGCCGGTGAGATCGGCGGGCAGCAGATCCGGAGTGAATTGTACACGTGCGAATTTGGCGCTTATGGCGTCGCACAGGGTTTTGACGGTGAGCGTCTTGGCCAGACCCGGCACGCCTTCGAGCAGGACATGCCCGCCCGCAAGAAGGCCTACGAGGAGTCGTTCAATCATCGTGGTTTGACCCACGATGACCTTGCCGATTTCCGCCGTTAGATCGTCGATGAATGCGCTTTGTTGAGCAACGGTTTCGTTGAGTGTCCGGATGTCCTGCATCGGGGCTACCTCTCGTTCGGGCCGCTATAGCGCGTCCGCGGCCGGCCTTACAATCGACGTGGGCGAATTATTCCAAAATTTTTGCGAGAAATAGTCCGGCCAAGCCAATCACGACCATGGTCCCGATGAACCAGAATAATCCGAACACTAGGCCGGACCAGTTCCGTCGAGTTCGAATGAAGTGAACGGGAATGGACAGCGGACCAAACGCCACTACGGCGACCCAGAAGGTAGCCGGCGGAAAACCCCGTCGTGCCTCGAGCCCGGTCAATTGTCGTTCGTCGCGACGAACCACCCATAACGTCAGGCAAATCTGGAGCGCGGCCGAGAGTACCAGCTCAAGCACTTCTGCCATGTCACGGCGCGCTGGGCGTAGTAGCGAATAGCTCGCGGAACGATTTCTCCGTCGCAGCGTTTGGAGCTGTAGGCGAAATCCCCGTTGCGCGACCGCTTCGCACTGCACACTTGGCAGCTTCGGTATACTTATCAAGCGCTTGGTCGAATTGCTGCGTCGTGGCAGCTATGTGAGCAAGTGCCTCGAGTGACCTGCCGAATTCTGGGCAGGCATCCCCGAGGTCGGGCAACTTCAAGGCCGGTGCATCCGTACAACAGGCTTGGCGCAGCGCGGAAAGCAGCGGCAACGTGTACCACCCAAGCGCATCGAATCGGATGGCATTGGGACTGGCACCAGCCCCAGTTTGCGGCGCGAAGGCGAGCCGCAAGCTACCAAGGGCGCGCGGAAGTTCTGCTTCGCGACAAATGGTTTCAAGCTGCGCAAATTTTGTGAGCGTGCCATCGCGCAGATACGCTTTGGCGCAGGACGTGGTTGGATCCGCAGCGGCTTGTTCTTTGCCAGTCACGGGGATCTCGGCCAAATCGATCGGGCTGGCAGAGGCATGGCCGGAAACTGCCGCTGCAATCGGCCGCTCCTCGACGAGCACAGACTTGGTGTTCGACTTGGTGATGCGCGCCACGCCCCAGGCGACGGCGATCCCCAAGCCAGCTGCGACTAACGCGAACGGCAGCGAGCGAAGCCAACCGGGACGGCTACCTGGAGCTGCTATCGCCTTAACATCGGGGTCTTGGCTGATGCGACCGCGCGGCTGCGATGAGCGCCGTGTCTTTGGTGCAATTGAGGCTGGCAATGGCGGCGGCTTGTGCGACACGCCACCGAGCGGCATGGGTTCGTCCGCAGCGTGTGCGATGAACCAACGTGCTAATTCGCGTTTCAGCGCCGTGAGGTTCTTAGCTCGTTGGCTCTCGTCCTTGGCGAGACCGTGCAGCAGGACGTTACACAGCAAAGGATCGTCAATTTGCAAGGCCTTGAGTGAAGCGATGTCCTCGATGCCATCGCGGGGCGGGGGACCACCTGTCAGCATGAAATAGAGCAGTGCCGTTGCGGCCCAAGTGTCGTCGCGCGCATCGAACTCGGAACTTAGCGCGTCACGTTCCGGACGCACGTACTCGTCGGAACTCGTTTTGCCAAAAATTAGCGCGGGCTCGAGCCCTTCTTCGAGGCTGAGCATTACGTTGTCCGGATTGACGCGGCCGTGCGTGAACCCGGCATCGTGGAGATGACTGAGGGCATCTGCGACTCGAAGCGCCGTCCGAACCGCGTCGACCGCGTGCTTGCGTCCAATTTCGCTGAGGCGAGCGCGGAGCGTCGTCCCGCGGACGGCAGCGGTCAGAACGAGCCAACAATCCTCATGGTCGATCACCGACAACACTTGTGCCAAGTGGGCATGTCGCACGCTGCCCAAGATTGTCGGAGCCGGCAGGCGACTTTTTTTCTCGCGGGCCAAAAGGACGTGACAGCCGCTGGTCTGGTCAAATGCCTCAGCAAACCCCTCGGCGAGGAGGCACGTCGTGTCCAGATTGCGCAGTCGTCCAGCGTAAAGCTGCGAGGCGGGTATAGGCTCTTTTGGTTCCACCATGGCGGGCAGATGGACAGAGGCTCTCATCTTCCTGCCCGGGCGTAAAGAGGTTCGCTTGTTTGGAACGGGTCGCTGGCCGGCTTACATCGGCGCTACAATGGGTTGCGATGGCGACTCATGGGAATTTTGGGTTGGTTGGTGCGTTGGGGCTGGCCCTGTTTGGGTGCTGGGCGACATCGAGCTGCAATCTTGCAGACGGGTATGTCGACTTTGGTAAAGACCTGACCAACCCCGAGTTGGTGGTGATCGACGGTCCCGGGCAGAAAATCGCAGATGGCCAGCTGTCGGGGATGTTGGTCGATCCGTGGGGCGACAGCGGCGCCGTCGTCGTTGGGTTCCGATACATGGACGATGGCCCCTACCTACGCATGCAGCCGTTTGATGGTTCGGCGGGTTGCAACGTGGGGCGAGCATTCCGTTGCATTGTCTTCAATCGGCTACCGAACGAGCCGCAATACATCGCCTACCTCGACGACCTCTCGCAGAACGGTCAACGCGGTACGCTCAATTTTACCGACCACGAATGCAATGTGGTCTACGGCGGGCTAAAGGATGCAGAACTTCCGACCCGGCTCTTCGAATCCCCGCCCGGGTTCGTTGTCGCCGTTGGCTCCCAACTTTTGGAAGTCGATCCCTTTCGCAAAAAGAAGCGTGTGATTGCCGACAACCTCACGTATTGGCCCGGTGCGCCCAGTGCCGAAAGCCAAATGCCGATCTGGTTCGTCGCTGATGGTCAGCTCGTCGTGTTGGACGGCGCGCGCCAGGAGGCGCTGCGGCTCGGTACCAACGTGACCGAGGTCGTGTTCGAGCAGACCGATCCCAATCGCGGACTCTACCTCGTGGATGGTGGCAATTTGACCCACTACGTCGAAGCGACGGGGGCCGAGCCAAAAACGATAGCCACGGACGTTTGCTCAGCTCACCTCATCAGTGTCGGGATTGCCTACCGAGCCCCTTGTGGAGATGGTCGCTTGATCGTAGCGGATCCGGAAAAAGGGACCAAGTACGACCTTGGCCTTGGAATTGCTCAGCTCTACTATGCGCAGTTGCGCAGCCGTAGTGACGGTAGCGGTGCCGATCTGGAGGCTGTGTACGCCATGCCTTCGTCTACCGCTGGCTACAACGACTTGTGGCTCAAGCAAGCCGGACAGGAACCGCGCCTTTGGAAACAACGGTTGGGTCGATTCATTTCGGCCACGACGGGCCCCAAACCTACGCTTCTGGCGATTGTGGATTCTGACGGCAGCACCGGGACACTCATCCGCGTCGATGCCGATGGCGAGCACACGCTGTATCCGGGAGTGGTATTGGGCTATGCCGTGGAATCGGTGGCTGACGGCTGGATGGTCATGATCGACGTCGTGAATGAATTCGGTACCCTGGTCTGGTTCAATGAACAGGGTGAAACCAAGGTTGTGGCCGAGCGGGTTTGGTTGAACGAGCATGTCCAGATCCCGACCAAAGAGAAGGAGCTTACTGGCGTTACTGACGACCGTTATTACAACTTACGAGCCTTCCGCACCCAGGCGGAATCCGGTACCGGGCCGATTACGCTGCTAGATCGCACCAATCTGTTTGCCCCTCACTCGATTGGGAAAGTCGTTGCGGATGAACGATACGCGTTCTTTCGCAACATGACGGCGTTGGCCTACCTCGAGGCAATCGACAACGCGACCGGGACTGGCACGCTCAATGTGTACCAAACGCGAATTGGCGCCAATAGCGTCGTGTCAAAGTCCGTCAACGAATTCGCAGAGCTTCTCTGGCCATACCAGGGAGTGATCTATTCCGTCAAACAAGGCGACCAATATTCGCTTTGGGCGGCGCGAGCAAAGCCCTAGCGCGGTTGCGAAATAGGTCAGGCTACCCCTTGCAGGTCGGGGGGTCGCCGACGATCGGGTAGAGCGTGACGCTGGTGGGAAACACGATGCGGTAGCCGATGGCGTTACAGCGTCCGCAACGGTAGTGGATGGTGTTGCCCGGACTTGACGCCTCCGTACCGGCAATCGGATCCATACCCACCTCTACCCATGAATGCGCCTGTTCGTCGTCTTCCCCCAATTCGCCCGTGAGCATGCGCCGTGCCCGATCGAGCTTCTGCGCATCATTCAGATCGGTTCGCTCGATCTCGCTCAGAGCGAGCGCGCAGCGTTCCTCCCAATCGGGGAAATCATTCATGGTGCCGCAAGAGTAGGGGTGAGCCTCGGAGGAGGCAAGTGGAGCGCCGTTTTCTGCGGAAACGGCCCCTCGCTTGTCCCGGACAGCGGCGCGTTTGCCTGCGTCGTGCCGCGGTGCCTGAGCCATGGACCGTACTCCGTAGTCCCAGCTGACACAATCCGGTGATACGTTCGGGCGGCAGGTGATTGCTACCCCATAGGCGCATTGCGAAATCTCATAGAATTCAGGCATTACCGCTGCTGGTCGAGCTGTGTTTTCGTTGCCCGAGCGAGCGGAACGAGACGTCGCGCGCGGGCCACTGCAGGGTGGTCCACACGACGCGAAATGCTTCGGCGCCAAGGGCGGTTGTCTTGATTGCTACGAAGACGAACCCCGTTACCACGACGCATAAGACCAAATGGCGCTGCGTGAGTCCGGAACGCTGTTGAAGCAGGTGCGAAGCTGCGTCGACCAAGGTCCACAACCGTAGCGGAAAGAAGATCCGGCTCTGTTTCCATGGGCGAGTGACCCGACCGCTCGCGGACAAGCAACTGAGCATTGGGCACGTAGTGCGCGGGGCTGTAGAACGTGATGGCCTCGGGATCCGTTGGCGCTGAGTCAACCCGCGTCCTTGGCGAATAGCTTGTCGCGCACGAAGCAAACGCAATGCCGACCAAACAGGCGATTCGAACTATTTCTTGTGACGCTTGCGTAGGCGAATGAAACGCCACACCACGCTTTGGGCGGCACCGGCATGTTAGCGAACTGGTCGCAATTGCTGTAGGCGACCAGCCGGCCGTGATGAATTCACCCGGTCCGGATGCTGGACTTTTCGGCTTGGTTCTGGAATCTTGCGTGCACGTAGAATCTCTTAGGTGGACGCGCGGTGGAGGCCCGCGCTCCCATACGAGGCCCGACCATGTTCATCGTCCAGATCGCCACCGAATGCAGTCCAGTTGCCAAAGTTGGTGGCCTCGCGGACGTCGTCTTTGGCCTGAGCCGCGAGCTCGAACTACGCGGTCATTCGGTTGAAATTATCCTGCCGAAATACGACTGTATGCGTTACGACCATATCTGGGGTCTGAACGTCGCGTACAACGACCTTTGGGTGCCTTGGTACGGTGGCGCGATTCGTTGCACGGTATGGTTTGGGTTCGTGCATGGCAGAAAGTGTTTTTTCATCGAACCGCATTCCAAAGACAACTACTTCAACCGTGGTTGTTTCTACGGGCATTGGGATGATCCGATGCGCTTTGCTTTCTTCAGCAAAGCTGCGATGGAGTTTCTGCTCAAGAGCAACAAGCGCCCCGACGTGATCCACACGCACGATTGGCAAACAGCGCTGGTGCCGGTGCTGCTTTACGAAATGTATGCCAATGGTGGAATGCCGGGTCAACGAGTAGTTCACACCATCCACAACTTCAAGCATCAGGGGGTGGTTGGTGGCGAGATTCTGGCCGCCACTGGCCTCGGTCGCCCGGAGTACTACTTCCCGAAGGAGCGAATGGGCGACGACGTCAATCAATTTGCTCTGAACTTGACCAAAGGCGCCGTTCTTTATTCGAACTTCGTAACTACGGTTTCGCCTCGGCACGCCTGGGAGGCGCGGTTCACCGAACAGGGGTTCGGCATGGGCGGGCCGCTTCACTATCACCAGTCCAAATTCGGCGGTGTGCTCAACGGGCTCGACTACGATGTGTGGAATCCCCAAACCGATCATTTGATTCCGTCGCACTACGACGCCAACGATCCTCAGGGCAAGTACGGCAACAAGGACGCCTTACGTGATCGCCTCTGGCTGAGTAAGGGCTATAAGCCTGTCATCTCCTACGTTGGGCGCTTGGATTCGCAAAAGGGCGTGCACCTGATTCGGCACGCGATGTTTCATGCCTTGGCCAACGGAGCGCAGTTCATCTTGCTCGGCGAGAGTCCCGAGGCGCCGATCCGCGATCACTTCTGGCACCTTAAGCATCACCTGAATGACAACCAGGACTGCCACCTTGAGCTTAGGTTCGACGAAGAGTTGGCGCATCTCATTTACGCCGGCTCGGACATGGTCATTGTCCCGAGCATGTTCGAACCCTGTGGGCTGACGCAGATGATCGGGCTCCGGTACGGAGCGGTGCCGATCGTGCGAGCCGTTGGCGGCTTGGCCGATACGGTGCACGATCGCGATTTCTCGTACCGACCCTGGCACGAACGCAACGGTTACTCGTTCGATCATGCCGACTACGATGGCGTGATGAGCGGCATGAACCGGGCTATTGGGCTCTGGTACGACTACCCGACCGAGTGGCGCAACCTGATGCAACAGGGGATGCGGTACGACTACTCCTGGAACTACCCGGGGCACCACTACGTGAACATTTACGAGTACGTGCGCAATAAGTAGTCCCCGCGTTGCGCTGGCGCGCGGATTCAAGTAAGCCCACCGGCCATGAAGTACGTCGTGGCCCTCATCATCGCTCTGTCGCTCAATGCTGCTGCCAACTTGATGATCAAGTTTGGCATGCGCGGGATCGATCTCGAACTTCACGGGAGCAGTCCGATGGCAGAAGGCATAGTTGGGCTAATTCGACTGATGCTGCGGCATTGGGTCTTGCTCGCAGGGCTGCTATGTTTTGCGTTGAACGTCGTCTTCTATGCGTTCTCGCTCCAGAAGCTGCCGATAAGTGTGGCCTACCCGATCATGGTTGCCTCAGGCTTTGGCATCATCGTTACCGTCGCTGGCAGCATGCTCGGCGAGCGCCTGAGTGTGGTGCAGTGGGTTGGCGTTGCGGCCATCTTGTTTGGTGTTGCATTAGTGGCCAAGGACGCAGGGCGTCAGATGGGTGGCCCCAAGCCAGCGACGCACACGACGGATGCGAACGCGAGCTAGCTCTCGTCAGCCACGAATCGATACAGGCTGCCGTCGCGTTGACCGCCGGCATAGAGCTCGTTCTCGAATACCGACAGCGGCGCAGCACAAAGAAAGTCGCGCATCTCGAAGGGCGACTTCTTCTCCGACACACGCGCGATCGGTTCCACACGATTGCCGTCGAGCCGGTAGAGACCCCATTCGGTCAATACCAGCAAGGCGCCGCGAAAGCGTACCAGATCCGTCGGTGCCCCGGCTTGCTGCGGCAAATCGACGTGGGTCCAATGCTCACCGTCGTCCGTAACGCGTAGATGTACGCCGTCACGACCCCAGGCAATCCAATATAGCCGGAAATTGTCGACATACCAGCGCACGGTCTGTGCGGCACCGCCTTCGGTAACGCGTTTGGGTGTGAGCTGTTCTTGAGCCAACGCGTTGGTTCCAGCAGGCGGAGCCACCACGACGAAGTCGTGGGGTGAGCGACCATCATAATCTTGAATTCCCACGTATAGGCGGTCATGAAACCGCACCATATACGTGAGCCGCCAAACTCCACCCGGATCTGGCAACGGGTACGCAAGCGTGTATTCGAATCGCGACAGATCTGCATTAGCCACGTGCAACGCTCCCGGTGACGAACCGTACCAAGCGCGTTCTTTGGGCGGCACTGAACCAGTCGAAGCCACGAGTTTCCCACGGAAACGGATCACGTCAAACACGTGGTACGCGCGAGGCAAGATGCTGGAACCGGCGCGACCATCAATACTTGGCCGCCCCGGTGGGCGATAATGGGGGCGCACAGCGGAAGCGAAATTGCCGTCGTTGCTCGAGACGAAAACGTAGCCCTCGGTGCCCCAATCAGCGAGGCCAAAGCCGTTGTAGGGCGGATCGGCATCCGGAACATAAAGCCGACCATCGAGCGCTCGAATGCGCAGGAACCCTTGCCCCGCACCACCGCCTTTGGCTGGCTCGCCGGGGCGATTCCAATCGAACGCGACCGAAAAAGGGCGCTGCTTATCGCTCGGCTTATAGCGTGAAATCGTCGCACCATCGACCCCGAGTGGCGAAAGCGAATGCGCAGCGTAAAGCGAGTCACCAAGTGCGGTGAGATCACAGATCTGCTTGAGCGAAATCGGCGCGCGCCCAACTTTCTCGAAGTGTCCATGGGTGGGGAGCGGTCCCGAGCCTTCGGGCTCCGCGTCGTCATTGCCGTCGCGGTCGATGCGTTGAGCGCCGAGCGGATCTTGCGGGCCTTTGGAAACTGGTGGAGCAGCGACACTGGGGTCGACCGCGCTTGATAGCGACGGAGCGTTTGCTGCTGCGCTGGGGAGTGTTTCGAATTTGGTTGGTGGCGTCGCAATTGCGTCAACCGGCGCTAGCCGCGCGCAGCCAACCGCGAGGATGAACGCAAGTGCCGTCGACTGCGTAAGGTTCAGGCTCGGAACCATCCCTATTGTGACCAATTCGACAGCGGGCCGAGGTTGAATACATTGTAGCCAGCGGTGCAAAGTTGTGTATTTGCCTGTCCCGAGCGCGAGCCAGAAGCGCAATAAACGACGACGTTGTACGTGATATCGAGGTCACCCGGCAGGGACGCCAACGGGATGTTGACCGCGCCGGGCAAACCATTGGTGGCAAATTCCGTGGCGGAACGGACGTCAACCAAGACTGCGCCATCGGCAACGAGTGCTTTGGCGACGGTGCCACTGACCGCACCGCAACGCGCAAGAGTATTGGTGGCACCAGCAGTGCCGGAGGGGCTGGTGCCGCCGGTTGCGGAGACGCCGCCAGTTGCGGAGACGCCGCCAGTTGCGGAGACGCCGCCAGTTGCGGAGACGCCGCCGACTGAAGATGCTCCTGCTGCGCTCACGGTTGCGTGTTTGTCGTCGGATGAAGTGGAAATATTGCCGCCGCTGCCCACGCCGCCATTGCCGACGATGGGGACGTCGTTGGATGTGCCGGAACTAGAAGAGCAACCTGATGCGAACAAGGTCGCAAGAGCCAACAGCCGAAGGGAGAAGGCGGAGCAAGACGGTGGCTTCATAGGAAGTGCCTGTGAGCGGGAGTATCGCGCATGCTCATCCAAAAGGGCAGGGTGGGAATATTCACTCGGTTCGCTCTTCGAAGCACGCACTGAAACCAAGCGGGCCATGAGGCCAGAGAAGTCGTCGGCTGCGGGATAACCGCACCCGGCAATTCGCTCTCCAAGTGGCCCGGCGAGGCGCTCGGTCGTCTCCCCCGCCGCAGCAACAAAACAAATCTAGCGGCAACTCGCGGGTTGCCGCCAGATTCAGTTAGCCGCTCGCTCGAACTACTTGTGGCTCTTCTGCCGCTTGAGCAGCCAGCACAGCGTCGTGCGCTTGCCTGATGGCAGCCAGAGCGCCCGATCGCGGTACAGGATGAGCGTCAAGATGACGATGAAGCCGCCGCAGAGCAGCACCGATGCAGTCTCGAAGTGCAACTCGAGATCGGTCGTGAGCGTGGTCCAATATTGGGCCACGCAGATGAGCAGCAGGGTGCCCCAGATCCACCCATCGTAGGCTGAGAGCGGTTCTTTGCCTGAGGCACCATCTTCACGCGACGACTCGAGGGCAATGAGCGGCAGCACGAAGATGAAGTGGGCATAGTAATTTGCCGGATTGAACACGATCGGGATCATAATCGTGGCAATCGCCGCAGCCTGATCGAGGGGCTTGTTGCGAACGGCAACCAGGATCCCTACAGCGTAGAGCGCAATCAAGCCGATGTGCAACGGCGCCCGGTGTCCAAGTGAGACCAGTTGCAAGTGGTTGACTCCAGCCACAACCGCGCGCAGGCTCACGTCGTTGACGTGGGGGTCGTGGTCGAGGATCTGAACCTTTCGGATCCATTCACCCCAGGCCGCTACGTCGAAGACCAACGAAGAGAACACGAAGACAACGACGGCGCAGATTGCGGCACCGACGATGGTTTTGACTTGGGGTTTGTACTCTTCAAGCAATTGGGGAAAGCTTGGCAGCTTGCCGTCGTTGCGGTACCGGTCGTAGAGCTGCCAACCAAACGCCAAGCCCACGCCGACCATAGCAAAGGCTGGGAAGGCACGAATTGCTGCCGACAGCGTCAACAATACGCCGCCCAAGGTCCAGCGCTTGGTTTTGAGCGCACAGAGGCCCAAGGCCAAATACACCATCCAATCGTGGCGCAGGGTGGCGCCGGCCCAGTTGGAGCCGAACATGTAGAAGTCGTTTGCCCCGAAAATGACCACCGACATCAGTGACGTGCGCACACCATAGGTGCGCCAGATCGCGACGAAGGCGATGATGAGCATGATCGGATCGAGCAGCGCCCCCAACGTCAGGGTCGAATTACTGGCGACTGTACCGGCGAAGATAATGTGGGCGATCGCCGTCCACACCGGTGTGGCATTGCCACCATGGTCCTTCATGCTGCCGAGGTAATCGCCGACCCCCATGGTCTGGCGGAAGTAACGCATGTCGGTCTTGAAGGCCTCCCAGCGTTCGGGTGTGAAGCGCTTCGGAATATCCATGATCTGCTGTTTTACCTGGTCAACGCGGGTAATGCGGTGGTTGCGCAGATCGCGGAGTTCGACGTTGTTCAGCGAATCGATGGAAACACTCGGGTCGTCGTGGACGTAGGCCGCGACGCTGGCCTGGTACAGGCCATTGTAGCGTAGCTCCTTGAAATACTTGGCAACCGGGTAGTAGACCCGCATGTCGAAGTTGTGGACGAACAGCGCTTGGTTGGCCTTGTGATCGCGGAACTGCGGAGCGCCGAGATTGAAGAAGCTGAGGAAGCTTAGGGCGGCGGCAATCGCCAAGGTTGAAGTAGCGGTCCAGCGCATGGCCGGGAACGCCTTTTTGAACAGGAGTTCCCGCAGGATGGCGATACCGGCGAGAGCGGCAGCTGTCGCGCGCATCATCGCTACCTCACGCATCTGAACCGGCCAGATGTCGCTGCACTCCTGGTAGAGGGTGTAGGCTATGTATGCGGGCAAGAGCGCGGTGACCATCGTCCAACTACTGGGCGAGTAGCGCCAATTGAGGAATAGCCACACGGAAAAGGCAAAAACCAGTAAGCATGCTTTGCCCCGGATAGATTCTGGTGTGGGCAGCCCTTGGGATTCTGCCAGTAGCGAGCCCGAGCCGAGCCCGTTCGGATCCGAGAACAGCTGGACCTCTCCAATCGAGTAGAAGTGGTCGCCGCCGCGTGCGGTAATGCGGATGTAACGTGCCGAAGTGTCGACGGAACTCGTCGAACGACCTTGCATACCCGACGCGTTGTCTGGGGGCGCGATCCAGATCTCCTTATAGTCGGTGCCGTCGACCGAGGCCGAGAAGATGTACTCGTCGTTGTTGTCGCCCTGGAGATAGATCGCACGGATCGACTTTACGTCACCGAGGTTGTACTCGATGACGCCGTTGGGATTGCCAAAAGTACTGGTGAGACCAGTATCCCAATTGTCCCCAGTCGTGGCTCGAACCCCATCGGCGAGGCGCTCGGGGTGGTTCACTCCCTCAAGGCGACTCGGGGTGAGCCCGGCAAGGAGATTGGGAACGGGAGTGCGCTTGCAGGCGGTGAAGGCCAGAAGCGCGATCGCCAGCATAGCCAACGCCAGCCAGAGGCGACTGCCACGCCATCCGCGGTACTTAGTTGGGGGGGCGCATTGCAGTTTGGTACAGGTATTTGCTCGCATCATGAGGTCTGCCCTTCCAGAGGCTCGGCGCCTAGATACCACGGTCCCCCGTCATCGGGCGATGCTTGTCGTTGGCCACGAGCGATTGGGCCCCGATTGGCCAAAATTGACGGCCCCTCGAGCAATTGCACGGCCAGCTCGGTCTGGGTCTAGCCCTCAGGCACGACCGCGACTAGGGTGTCGCCTTCGATGCCGCTAGCCCAGCTGAGCCAGAATAGGGGACCTTGTGCTCTGCCAGTCCCGCGACTGGACCGATGGCTCAGGCGCTGCTCGCTTCTCGTGGTTTTGAGCTGTGCACTGCTTATTTCGACCTTTTCTTTTGGGCGCGACCAATCCATTTACGCGACGGTTGGCGCGGGCGTTGTCGCTGGCAAGATCCCGTACCTTCATCTCTGGGACTTCAAGACGCCCGGAATATTCTTCGTTTTTGCAACGGCCGAGGCCCTATTTGGTCACACCATGGCCGCGCCCAGGATCCTCGAGGCGCTCGGCCTGGTCGGGATGTCCCTGGCCATGGCGCAGCTTTCCGAACGCTGGTACGGCTCGCGGACTCCAGGTTGGCTTGGTGCTGCGATCGCTGCCATCGCCCACGTCGAACTGGACTTTTGGCATAGCGGTCAGCCAGAAAGTTTTGGTGGGATCCTCACTGTAGTGGCGCTTTGGCTTGCTACGCGTGACGCTGGCACGCGCGGGCGACTAGTTGGGTGGGGGACTGCGGGCGCCATGCTTGGGTTTTCGGCCATGCTGAAGCCGCCGCTCGGAGGCGTTGCGGTCGTTCTTCTGGCGTATCTCATTGCGCAGCAGCGGGAACTCGGAAAAAAGCAGTTGTTCGTCGGGATTGGCGCGATGGGCTTCGGTGCACTGCTGCCGTTCTTGGTTTGTTGCGCCTGGTTTTGGGCGCGTGGCGGTTGGCCCTCCCTGGTTTGGACCCTTCGGGACTTCGTGCCCGGTTATACCAAACTTGGCTGGCATGGTGATCACCGCGCGCTAGAAATGTTCTATTTCGCGGCAGTCGAAGCCTTGACGCGCTTCTCGGCGCTCATCGCCTTGGGCGTCGTTGCGGGCATGATGCTGCCGACGATTGCAGCGCGCGAATATGCCGGCAGCTTCCTCTTGCTCGGCTGCGCTATCGTCCAAGTTACGGGCATTGCGCTGCAAGCCAAATTCTTTCAGTACCACTATGGCGCGACGATCCCGCTCTTGTCGCTGGTTGCCGGGCTCGGATGGTACAAGGTTTGGTTGCGTGCACGCACTTGGCATCAGCTGGGCGTCTGGGGAGTCGCTCTGGTTGCACTTCTGGCCCTGCAGATGCGAAAGCCGGTCAAGGACGTTCCCGGCACGATTGCGCAACGGACACTCGTGCGCTTGCGCTTCTTATTGCACCGACCGCCCTACGACAGCCGCGCCAAGATGGACGCCGAACTGAGTCGCGCCGCAGATTACGACCTCGCTGCCGATCGAATGGTGGCCGATTGGGTTCTCGCCAACACCCAAATCAATGACTCGGTCTTGGTGTGGGGATTCGAGCCCGCTATATATTGGCTGACAGGGCGCCGCCCGGCAACGCGTTTCATCTACGATGTTCCGCAGCGCAGCCAGTGGCAGACCGAGTACTCACAACGGCTCTTCATCGACGAAGTCAAGTACAATCACCCCACGGCGATTATCGTTCAGCACAACGACGTCTTCCCCGGCGTGACTGGCTTCATGACAGACTCATCTGGCGACCTCAAGCGGTTCCCCGAACTTTACGACTACCTGGAGCAGCAATACGAGCTCGTCGCTACGATCGAAGATTTCGACATGTATCAACGCCAACCGGCCCCGTTGGAGCCTTGGCGATTGGCAGCGCCAGCTCCGCGATGACAGCTGAGACGACCTGTGGGATCGCCTGTTCGACCAGCGGACTCAAGCACATCGGTGTCTCAATCGCTGTGGGCTCAATTGCAAATAGCAGTAGCTGCTCTGGCAATACCGAGAGCGCCTGGGCGAGCTCGATCGCGGCCACCAAGCCATGGGCATGACCTTGCCCCCAACAAGCACTCGGCAGCGGAGTCACCAGTAGGTCAAAACGTCGAATTTCGCCCGGGTGTCCACCAAACCGAGCGCTGTCAACGATCAGCACCCGATCCTTGCCGACAAATTCGAGGGTGATCTCCAGCCCACCAGTGCCACCATCGATCAAGGTCGTGCCCGCGGGAAACCGACAATCCTTAAGCTGTTCGAGAACAGCCAGGCCAATCCCGTCGTCCCCGCGCAGCGCGTTGCCGAGCCCGAGAATCAACGTCTTTGACACATGCTCAGCGGCCGCGGTAGGTGACATGAAACACGCGTCAGCCTAGGATGCGAAGATCCACCAGGTGGGTCGAGCAAGAAATGCATGGATCGTAGGCGCGGACGAGCATTTCGAGCTCCAGTCGAACGTCGTCGGTCGGTCGATCCATGATTTGGGGCACGAGTGCACGCATGTCGGCTTCGATATTGGCCAGGTTTTGTCCGGTTGGAATGACGCAATCGGACTTTACGATAATGCCGTCCACGATTTCGTAGCAATGGAACAGTACGCCGCGCGGCACCTCGCAGGCCCCGACGCCCATGCCACTCAGGCGCTGCGGGGCTACGGGCGCCTCAACCGCGATGCCCTTCTTGAGCAATTGTTCAATCAGCGAAATCGACTCTTCGACGGCATGCGCAATCTCGACAACTTGAGCCACGGTGTTCATGTACGGATTGGTGCAACTCGGCTTGAGCCCAAGCGCGTCCGCGGCTTGAAGCGCCACGGGATGGAGCAAAGCGTGGCTTGTCTTGAAGCGCGCCAATGCGCCGACCATGTAGCTCTCGCGGTCGTGTTTGGCGTGCTTGGCGCTCGAATGGCCGCGTATGTGTTCGTTGGTAACTTCGCGGTAGCGGTCAAGACCGACGGTGTTTCCGAGTGAGCTCCGGATCTGCCCATCAATGAAACAGTACTCGTCGGGCGAATACAGCGCGACGTACTCGGTGTCTCGTTCGAAAAAAGGAAACTTCAGTTTGCCAAAGAGTTCAAGTGTGGCTTCGACATCAGCGCGTGAAGCCACGAGCCGGCGGTGCAAGTCCTCGAGTTCTCCGGGCTGCGGAAACATGCGAAACCCGCCGACGGTCATGCCGAGTGGGTGGGTGTGGCGGCCACAGATGACTTTGCAAATGTCACCCGCGAGCTTCTTCATCCGCAGGGCTCGGTGCACCACGTCGGGCGCTGACTTTGCCAGTGGTATCACGCTACCGAGGCCGAGCAGGTCGGGTGCTACCAGCATGTAGGCGTGCAGGACATGACTATCGATAATCTCGCCAAAGAAATTCAATTTGCGCAGGAGGCGTGTTTGCTCGCTCGGCACGATCCCAAGGGCTCGCTCGGTTGCCCGCAATGAGGTCGTGGCATGGCCAACCGCACAAATCCCGCAAATCCGTGAGGTGATGTGTGAGGCGTCGTCGTAGGGGCGACCGCGCAACATGGCCTCGAAGAACCGCGGGGTCTCGACGACATCAAAGCGGCAGGTTGTCAATTGGCCGCCGCGTACCTCGACGACGATGTTACCGTGGCCCTCCACGCGCGTGACGTGATGAACGTCTACCGTCAAATCAGGCATGGTATGGCTCCTCTTTGGGGCGTTGGGCGAGTTGCCAGGTCAGAAACATGCTAAGGGCATTCTCAATAGCGGCATCCGATAGCCCGTATTCGGTGAGCACGGTCCGTAACGACGCAATGTTGGCATTCGATGTCAGGCCGCGACACCCCACGCATTGGTAGCCCTTCGAAGGACAGATCGCACTGCAACCGGCCCGCGTGATGGGGCCAAGGCAAGTGCGTCCTAGGGTATAGACACAGGCTGTCTCGCTCAACTTGCACTCGATGCAGACTGGGTAGTCGATTAGGTCGGGGATCCGCCCTTGCATCAAGAACGTAACGATTCGGAGGAACTCATCACCATTTATCGGGCAGCCCGGAATCGTGCAATCGATCGGGATCACCGCAGATATCGGGCGAGTGGCATAGGTGTCGAACAAATCTGACTCGGCACCGTAGACGGCTTTCCGCACCTCGTCGAGTGGCATGCGATTCTTGATCGCGTTGATGCCGCCCAGATGCGCGCACGCGCCCAACGCCACTACAAAGCTGGCCTTTTCGCGGATATCACGCAGACGTTCCTCGTCGCCGCGCCGCGTGCACGACCCCTCAATGAAGGCGACATCGTAACTGTCCGCCTTGCCCGTCATGGCCTCGCGAAATTCCACGATGTCGATTGCCTCGAGTAGTTCCGGATTAGTCTGCAGGGTATCGACGACCGTCAACTGACACCCTTCGCAACTCGTGAAATCGAAGAATGCCACTCGAGGTTTCTTGGGTTGGGATTCGGTCATGCGAAAGCCTCCTCGAGCCCTTGAATGTCCGTATACATGAATGCCGGCCCACGTTGGCAAGTGTAGATGTGATTCATTTGGCAGTGACCACATTTGCCAACACCGCAACGCATTCGGCGCTCGAAGCTGACCCAGATGTTGCCATTGGCGAGCCCCTTGGTTTTGCACTGGGCGATGACACTCTTGTACATGACGGGCGGACCAATAATGGCGGCAACAGTATTGCGGGGATCGACTTTGACTTCCGGGAAGAGGTTTGCCACGATCCCGACACACGCTTTCCAACCCAGATCGGGGGAGTCGACGGTGAGATGTAACTCGACGTCGCTTCGCCGTTCCCACTCGAGCAGTTCACGCTTGAACATCAGGTCATTGGGCGACTTGGTGCCGTACAAGATCTGGACTTTGCCGAAGTTGCCGCGCTCGTCGAGGACCTGATTGATGAGCGAGCGCAGCGGGGCCATGCCGCAGCCGCCAGCGACGAGGAGCAAGTCCTTCCCGCGGAATCGTTCCAGCGGAAATCCGCGACCAAAGGGACCTCTGACGCCGACGATCGCACCGGGTTGCAGATCGTGGATGACGCGCGTGAGATCACCTACGCGGCGTATGGCCAACTCGAAGGTGCTCTGGCTGCGGCTCGGAGACGACGTGATACTAATCGGTGCCTCGCCGACGCCAAACACGGTCAATTGCACGAACTGACCCGGCTGGTGATGGATCAAGAGGTTGTTGGGCAGGGCGACCTGAAACAGCTTCTCCAAAGGCGTGATCGGCTCGACCGACACAATGCGTGCGGGGATGGGAAGGTAGATCGACGCTGCGCTTTGGACTTCCTCAAGCAGCGTCTTCATGGCTGCCCCTCCTCGGTAGAGTTTTTCCGGGCGGAGTCTTGTTCGAGCTTTTGGCGCCAGAGTTCGTTGAAGGTCGAAATTGGCGTAATGTGGACGAGGCAAGCGGTCGCGCAGCGGCCGCAGCCGACACAGCCAACCATGTCGTTGGCATCGTACTGATACTTGCCTTTGCGCATGAAGCGGTGCCGTTGGCGCGCAGCGCGTTTCTCGCGGAAATTATGGCCACCGGCGACCATGGCAAAGTCATTGACTTGGCACGAGTCCCAGGAGCGAAAACGCTGACCTTCGGTAAGCGTCAGATTGACGCGATCGTCGATGTTGAAGCAGTAGCAAGTGGGGCAGACCTGTGTGCACATGCCGCAGGCAAGGCATTGATCACCCAAAGTTTGCCAGTGGGAGCTTGTGTAGGCATGGCTCAGAAGGGGAGGCAAATCGGTCACGTCGCAGTCGAGGCGATACGGGAACCGCTCCCATTTTTGCTGCAACACGTGATTGCGCCGCTCAAGGTCGACGTCGCTCGCGGCAAAGAAACCAGAGAACTGTGTCAGCGTGGCGCCGCCAGCGGTGCCGATCTCGATGCAGTAGTCCTGACCGAGATCCACCAAGTGCAGATCGAATACGTCAGGTGCCGGACTGGTCGTGCCCATGCTGCGGCAAAACGACTGATCGGTGCACGGTGAGAGGCAGTCGAGCCCGATGATCAGCGTTTGCTCGCGTTGAAGGCGGTAGTGCTGGTCGGTGAAGCCGTGAGAAAAGATTCGGTCGAAGAGTCTCAGTGCGTGTTGATCGCAGCTATGCACGCCGAAGACCACCGTTGGTGTCGCCTGCACGTTGGCCTTCAGTCGCATACCCCCAAGATCGTAGCTGTAGAGCAACTCGCGCTGGGGAATGATGCACTTCTTCGGTGGCAGCAAGGTTTGTGCGTAGGTCAGATCCACTTCCACCGCACTTGCGATCGGGGCGAAGGTGTGACCACCTTGATGCCGGCGCGGGGCAAACACGCGGTATTCCCCGATGAGCCAGTCGATCCATTCTGCGAGCTTGGCTTTGGGCAGGATGCTGAACCTGGACATTGGCGCTCCCCATTTGGTCAGGGCAGTTCCCAGCGTAGGGTCACGGGGAGTCCGCCCTCCTTCGGAATTGATCAGCGATATCTAGAAAGTAGATTGCTGCGGGCGTCAACCACGAGTTCAATCACCCGATGCAATGGCAGCGCGCGGCGCAGTGCTTGCGTTCTGCGCAAGTTTTTCACGGCGTTGCGCGGCGCTTTTCCAAGGCAAGATACGTGTCGAACAATCGACGGCGCGTGAGCTGGGCTATCCACAGAAGCCATCCGAGCAGCATGATGTTTGCCAGCCTGGCGATCCCCGGTAGCACCCGCAGTGACGGACCATGCAGAAACGCGTTCCAGGCATTGAGCGAAAGTGCCAACACGACCGAGATGAGCAAAGCCAGGCAAAGCGCGCGAAACGCACGTGTCGTGATGGGCTCAAGCAGGATTGCCCCCACGAAGACGGCCAAGGCGATCAATGCAGGTAGGCTTCCGAACACGACTGCCACCGAGTGGCATGCGGGACATTTGTCGCTCGGTAAGAGCGCGCTCGAAGTCAAAACGAGCGAGCCGAGCGAGCCGCACCACGCAATCGAGCGCCCAAGTCGACGACGTGAGGGTATGACCTCAGCGGCCAGCGAGAACGCAGCAACTAATCCAATTACGAGAATGAGCATTCCGCCGGTTGCGAGCCGTGCACCGACGATGTTGGGGTGACCACCAAGCGTACGAACGCGCAGCAGATCGCACAAGTTGTTCTCCCAGAAAGCATGGCCTTGGCGCGTGGCGTCCCACCAGGTGCCCCCTTGATATGCCATCATGGCGATTCCAATCAGCGCGATGAACATTCCCACTGACGCGTCGACGACCTTGGTGCGAAACAGCACAGACTGAACTAACTGAGCCAGGCTGGGGGTGGGTGGCTTTGGTGCTTTCACCCGCGGGGCATAGCGGCAGATGGGCGGGCGGCCAAGTCACCCGCTTCAGCGGTACCCCCAAAAGTCATCAACGTACCGTAATTACTTGAGTTTTTGCGTGTGGTGAATCGACCAGACGAACTGACTGTTGTCAGAGGCGAACCTCGCAGGTTATGCACGGAGACATCATGAACGTCGCTCAAGGCTCCGGCACCCTCGCTCTTGCTGCTTTTTTGTCAGTGGCCGCATGTCAGAACAAGGACGCTGCGAAGTGCAGTGAAGCGCAGCAGACGGCGCGGCAGGCGCTGACCTCCAAGGACGTCGACCTAGCTATGAAGTGGCGTGAGTATGCGTACAAGCAGTGCGACGATACCGCCCAGTTAGCGCAGTTGGACAAGGAAGTCGTAGACAAGCGGGCTGCGCTCGAAGCGGCGACGCGCGATCAGGCCCAGAAGAAGAGCCAGCAGCAACAGTTGCTGACGCTATTCAAGGATTGGGTCGGCCAGAGTCGCGTCAATCCAGAACGGAGCGTCACGAACGTGGCGTGCGAAGGCGCAGATGATCCGAAACTCAAAATTTCCAAGGAGCGCTTCTGCAGTGGCGCTCGCGCCGTCACTGGAATCGAAGGCACCTCTTTGCAACTGCGGTTCTGGGAGAAGACGCCAGCCGATGCCGCACTTTACACGGTCAGACTGCCGCTGCCCGCAACTTGCGCGGATCTAGGCGGGCACCGGGTCATCAAGACGACGGATATCGCGGCTACACAGGGACGCACCGTCAAGCGTTATTACTGTGAGCTGAGTGACGGTTCCCTGTCGGGCTTGCAGGCGCTGGTGACTGAAGCCAACAGCGCTGATCTGCGAGTATTCTCGGTCAAGTATCCCGACCAGGATCCGGCGCTACGGTTTCAGTTGAAGTAGCACTACGCCCAGCTTTGTTCCTTCACTTCGAGGAAGGTAAGATCCGGGTAGTCCTTCTTGGTCGTGTCCAAGTGCCACGAGTTGCGTGCTAAGAAAACCACGTCGCCCGCGTGGTCATCGGCGACGCTCGATTCGTTCTGTTGGGCGAAATCGCGCAACATTTTCTGGTCCTTTGCGGTGACCCAACGTGCTGTGTAAAGCTGGGTTGATTCGAAGGCGACCGGGATGTTGTATTCGGTGCGGATCCGATCGGCGAGCACGTCGAACTGCAGCGACCCAACCACGCCAACGATGGGGCTCCCGCCCCAACGCGGCTTGAACACGCGTGCCACGCCCTCTTCGGCGAGCTGCTCCAACGCGCGCCCAAGGTGCTTTGAACGCAAGGGATCGGTGGCACGTACGCGCTGGAGCAATTCTGGCGCAAAGCTCGGAATACCGGTAAACGTGAGAATCTCGCCCTCGGTCAGGGTGTCACCAATGCGCAGTTTGCCGTGATTGGGGATCCCTAGGATGTCACCCGCGACCGCTTCCTCGGCGATCTCGCGGTCTTGCGCCAGAAACGACATTGGCGCATGAATGACCATCGGGTTACCGGAGTGCACGTGCAAGAGCTTCATGCCGCGGCGAAAATGTCCGGAACACACCCGAATGAACGCCACTCGATCGCGGTGTTTCGGGTCCATGTTGGCTTGGATCTTGAACACGAAGGCAGTCACTTGCTCTTCGTCGGGCATCACTTTGCGTTCGCGCGTGGGCAGGGGGCGCGGTGACGGGGCAAAGTCAGCGATCGATCGGATGAGTTCGCCGACACCGAAATTGTTCAGCGCGCTGCCAAAAAACACCGGGGTGAGATGACCTTCGAGGTACGCCTGGCGATCGAACGGCTTACACAGTGCGCGCGCCATGGCCACTTCGTCGCGCAACAGCCGCACCGCGTTTTCCGGCAATAGTTGCTCAAGTTTCGGATCGTCGAGGCCGCTGCACAACACGCTATCGGCGTCGGTCTCCTTGCGGTTGAACAGGAGCAAACGATCGCGGAGCAGGTCGTAGCAACCGAGGAATTCGCGCCCCATGCCAATCGGCCAACTCGCTGGGCATACGTCCAACGCGAGCGTTTGCTCGATCTCGTCGAGCAAGGCAAAAGGTTCGCGGCCTTCCCGGTCGAGTTTGTTGACGAAGGTCACAATGGGCATGTCGCGGAGCCGACAGACCTCAAACAGTTTGCGGGTTTGTGATTCGATCCCCTTGGCGGCGTCGAGCACCATGACAGCTGAGTCCACAGCCGTAAGCACGCGGTAGGTATCTTCACTGAAGTCTTGATGGCCAGGGGTGTCCAGTAGATTGAACGTTACTCCGGCGTATTCGAACATCATGGCAGAAGCGGTCACTGAGATTCCGCGCTCGCGTTCCACCTTCATCCAATCCGAACGCGCACGGCGTTGATCACCCCGGGCCTTGACCGCTCCGGCGAGCTGAATGGCTCCACCGAAAAGCAGCAGCTTTTCGGTCAAGGTCGTCTTACCCGCATCCGGGTGGGAAATGATGGCGAACGTTCGTCGGCGTTCGACGAGCTCGGACAGCTGGCTCATACGCGCGCGAAATGTGGTCGATCGGTTGAGACCACGCCAACGATTTAGTCAGATGACGAGCCTGCCAGGATTGACAAACTTGGACAATTTCCGTCCTGACTGCCGACGACGAGCAAGAAGCCGCCCAATTGCTCGCGGTCGAGGGTCCCGAGCAGGCCAACAGCCCTACTCGCCAGCGGCGTTCGGTCGCCCTTTGCGACTTCGAGCGGCGTGACCCCCCAAGTCAGGCAACCCAGGCTGCGCGCGCGCCGTTCGCTTGAAACGGCGATGACCATGGCCGCTGGTCGCTGAGCCGTGAGCAGAGCGAGCAAAGTCGCCGCTTCTGCATCCGCAACGATAGCAGACGTACGTAGGTCACGGCTCATCTTCGCTGTGGCCTGGGCGATTGCCGTGTCTGCGTCACAAGTTCGTTCAGTGGCGCTTGGCGCTTGCACGGGTTGAGTTGGGGTGTAACTCTCGATGCTGCCAAATGCGCCGTGCGCATACAGGTAATCTTCAGTGCGCCGAATGACCAGATCCATCATTCGAACAGCGGCAAGCGGATTGACGCCAGCGGCTGTTTCCGCCGAAAGCATGACCGCATCGGCACCGCTGCGTACCGCATTAGCGACATCGGTGACTTCGGCTCGTGTCGGTCGCGAGTGAACAATCATCGATTCAAGCATTTGCGTGGCGACAATCACCGGCTTGTGCGCGGCGCGGGCGGCATCCACGAGTTCTTCCTGCACATTGGGAACGCGCGCGGCGTCGAGTTCGACGCCGAGATCGCCGCGCGCGATCATGATTGCATCGGAGCTTTGCAGGATTGCGTCGATGTCGTCGAGTGCCTCGGGCTTTTCGATCTTGGACACAATGTATGGGTTGGAGCTAGTCGCTTCGACTAGTCGTCGCAGGGCGACCACGTCAGCCGCAGACCGTACAAACGAGAGCGCTAGGAAATCGATACCGAGTTCACACGCAAACAGCGCATCCGTGCGGTCCTTTTCGGTTAGTGCTGGGGCCGATACACGTACCCCGGGCAGGTTCATGCCCTTTTTGTCTTTGAGTGTGCCGCCGTGGACCACCATGCACTCGAGTTCTGTTCCTGCAACGCGTTGGACTTGGAGCTCGATGTTGCCGTCATCGAGCAGTAGTCGATCGCCGAGTACAACATCCTCAGTCAGTGACGTGTACTGCGAAACGATGAGGCCCGACTTTCCGAGGACTTGACGCGTTGTCACCTTTACCGTTGTTGAATCTATAAGTTCAATCGAGCCACCTTCGAAGAGCCCCACGCGGATTTTGGGCCCACACAGATCGGCCATAATTGCCACCTCCTGCCCAGCTGATTTTGCCGCAGCGCGCACTCGATCGAAGCGCAACCGATGCTCTTCGTGGGTGCCGTGTGACATGTTCAGTCGGAACACGTTGACACCGACTGCAACCATTTGGCCAATTGTGACCGCGTCGCTCGAAGTTGGACCCAGGGTGGCAACAATCTTGGTGCGGCGGAAGTGCAGCGGATTATCGGTGACCATGCTCATGTCAATTCTCACCATGTCAAGGGGACGAGGGGACGATGATTCTGTCGACGAGCGCGACCCAAGTCGAGATTTGCTTGCGCTGAGGGCCGAGGTCGTCGGTTGCCAAGAGGTGATAGGTCTGAAGCGATTTTGCCAGTTCGGCCAACTCACCCTCGGCCCTTGCGGCGCTGAGCCACTCACTGGTCTTAGCAACATGTTGTTCTGCGATCCCGAAGTTGCGGGCATAAAGCGCAGTGATGGATTGGTCGAGGCTGCGACGTGCTTCGAGGGCGAAGACGCGTTGCTGCTTCCGCATGAGCTGTCTCGACAACCGTTCATTGGTCGAGCTCAACGTCTTGTGAATCTCATCGCGCTGAGCCCTGGCTTGGGCCAATTCGGCCCGCCCATGAAGGTAGCCCACGAGGTAGCAGGCGCCGAACGCGACCATGACGGTCACTGCGATGCCCAGAGGCTTTCGATAGCGCGCTAGAGTGCGTTCCAAGCCTGCCTTGGGTGTGTGACGCTCGTCCGAAACCATTCCATAGCGATATCGGAGCCACCGCGGATAGCAAGCCGCAGGCGAGGTGTTCGAAGGTTGGGACCCAATGCGCAGGGGGTGTGACTTCTGCCTGTGGAGCACAGGCCCAGCGGCCTGTTTGCCTCGCGGGAGCGCAATTCTGTCCGATTCGCGCCAGAACGCCGCTTGCCGTGTGTGCCGCAGTGCGAGTAGATTTTGCTTGGTATCCGACCTGTGCAAAGACCTTCCATTTGCCTCAACCTCATCGTCAAGAACGAGACCCGAGTCCTCGCGCGGTGTCTCGACTCCATCGTTGCATTCGTCGACCATTGGCTCATCGTTGATACAGGCTCAACCGACGGGACACAGGAGTACGTGCGACAGTACTTTGCCGCGCGCAATGTCCCGGGCGAGCTACTCGAGCGACCGTGGCGCGATTTTGCGCACAACCGTACCGAAGCATTCAAGCTCGCGGCGAACCGAGCTGACTATGTGTGGATCATCGACGCCGACGAGCAGCTGAAGTACCCAAACGGCTTCGAATTGCCGCAGCTCAAGGACGATTGCTACCAAATACTGCATCGTGGCCACAATTCGACCACGGAATTCTACCGTACTCAGGTGGTACGGAGTCGCTTGCCATTTCACTACCAGGGCGTGCTGCACGAAGTGATCCATTGTGACCAGGCACATTCGACGAACCGCATTTCGTCAACTCTCGTGTCAGTCGGGTACTTTGACGGTGCGCGCAATGCCGATCCGGTCGCAAAATATCGCTCAGACGTAGAGCTCTTGGCCAAAGCGCTTGAGACCGAGCCGAACAACGCACGATACGTCTTCTACCTAGCACAGAGCTATCGTGATTCGAACCAGCTCGAACAAGCCGTCAAGACATATGCACGCCGCGTTGCGATGGGTGGTTGGGCCGAAGAGCAGTGGTACGCGGCTTTCCAATTGGGCGCCCTTTACGAGCGGCTTGGGCAACAGGCGAATGCCGTTGCTGCCTATCTGAATGCGTTTGCCATGCGAAAAGAGCGCGCCGAGCCACTATGCGAATTGGCTCGGTTGTACCGTGATCTAGCCCAATACCCACTCGGACATCTGTTCGCGCGCCGTGCGCTCGAGATCCCAAAGCCGCCGGATATCCTGTTCCTGGATGAATCCGTGTATTCGTGGCGCGCGCTCGACGAGTTCTCGATATGCGCCTTCTACGTGGGCGACCATGCAGCGGGGCGCACCGCCGTGGAACGGCTCCTGGCTGAGGGCCACGTGCCGTCGCAACATCGCGCGCGTGTGGAGAAGAATCGGGAATTCTTCGTCACCGCCCAGTCGGCGACGAGGTAGCGTTGGCCAGTGCCTAATTTAGGGCATTGAGCTGCAAGCGCGTACCTTCGAAGGGCCCTCGGGCGCGATAGCGAGCGAGGAAGTCCTCGTTGTCGGCGATGGATTCATCGTACTCGCGCACGTTACCCTTAGGCGTGCTGTACTCGAGATACAAGTTGTCATCCGTCGAGACAAGATCGGTCTGCAATTGTCGCGTTTCCTTGAGGTAGTCGGCAATGAGGTGATCCATGCCGTCAGGAGTCAACATGCGACCGCGGAGCACCCCGTTGAGACCATCGCCGAAGATGGCTAGTGTGGGGCTCAAGCGAGCGGATCGCTCAAGTTTGCGAAGATTCTCGGCGTTCGGGAGACAGTCGGATTTGCAGGCGATCAACACTCCCTGTTTGCCCAGGAAGTACAGCCAAACACGCGGAAACCGCTGACGCAGGGTGACGAGGATCGACATGATGTCACGGTGACTGAGGCGATGTAGCTGGACCCATTGCTGCAAGACGCCGCCCTCATTGAGACGTGGCTCGACGAGTGCATAGAACTCGTCGTTGTAAAGGTTTGCCGCACCGGCAAACCAGATGCTCGACAGCTCAATACTGACGAGGTCGTAACGGTGGCGGTCGAGGAGCAGAAAGTTGCGACCATCGGTGACGTGAACCTGCACGTTGGGTCGGTGGATAACCTGATGATTGATCGTTGAAAAATGGCGATCGGCTAGGGAAACGATGTCGCCGCTGAGCTCTGCCACTGCGACGTGCCCGAACCCAGCTTCGTCCAGCACGCGCGCTGTTGTACCAGTACCGAACCCAATCACGAGCGCACGATCGCGCTGGGCAGTGTGAAGCAAGGGCGCTATCGCGAAGGAGGATTGTGCGACCATTTCACCGGAATTGTCGCGACGATCGTTGCCTTGGAATTTTCCGTTGGTAAGCAGTGTCTTCATCGGAGAGCCAGCGGCGTCGCGGCTCAGCGCAACAGCCGTTAGACCGCCGTCCAAACTCTCGGCGTGATCAATGATGTTGCCATAGTATTGAGGCATGAAGTAAACGTTGCCACCGGAACAAAGGCGCGTAAGATCGAATTCTGGTGGCTGCAGTAACAGCCCAAAGCAGACTGCTGCGACGAGCGCGGCCCAACTTGCTCGCCTTGGGCGTTCGATGGCCAAGACGGCCACCGCGGACAGCAACAGACACATCAAAGTTAGCAGCCCCAAGGTCCGATGGGAACCGAGGCGCGGCAGCGCAATAAAGCCAATCACGAGCGCTCCTATGATGTTGCCGAGCGTGTTGAGCGCCGAAACCCGTCCGAGTGCTTGGATTTTGGCGTCGGGCCAGCCAATGCCAACCGCTTCCATTGCGATAGGGAACTGAGCTCCGATGCACACGGCCGGAGGGAGCATGACAACGAGGCAAACGACGAAGCGAACGAACTCCCGCGAAGCAAAGGTGAGCGTATATGGCCAGCGCCCAAATGCGGCAAAATAGGCCGGCAAGTAGTCCCAGAATTGACTAGCCAGAAGCAGAGTGACTGCAAGCACTAGTTGACAAAGCAACAATGCGACGGGCAAGTTGGCGCGCGCCGGAAGCCACTTGCGCCCGAAACTCGAGCCGTAGCTGAGGCCAATAAGAAAGGCGAACAGCATCAGGCTGAACGCGTAAGCGCTCGTTCCAGCCACGGTAGCAAGTAGGTGAATGAACGTCGTCTCGAGTCCGAAAGTGACGAACCCGCCGATGGTCAATTGAAGCGTAGCGATCCACGCAACTCGGCGCGCAACACGGTTTGAGTCATCAAGATTGTCAGGCATTGCCCGCAATACTTGTTGAGCGCTTGATTGCGGCTCAGCTGAATGTAGAGCCGTCGTTGCCAGCGACGCCGTGAAGTCTTCCCCAACATCGGCTCCACGGGCATCGCGTTGTCCCAGTTGTGCTGCGAAAAGGGCAAAGCCTGCAACCAACACATTGGTGAAGACGGCAAGGAGGAGTGAGTTTGCGATCCCTAGGGCTGGAAGGACGAAATAGCCGGTGACGCTGGCGCCCACGGCCGCCCCCAGAGTATTGGCCGTGTAGAGCACGCCAGCTGAGCCACCAAGGCTGGTCTTTTCGTCGAGAAATTGCCGGGTAAGCAACGGAAGCGTCAAGCCCATGAGCCATGTTGGAGGGACGAGCACTAATGCTCCCAGCCCAAGCTGAAGTGTGACCAGCCAAGGTTCGGACGGATCGGCACCTTGCGCGACGGTAACGTAGAGGTGACGGGCACACCGAAGTGTCCAAGGTGCTATGGCACAGACACCTGCAATACCAAGTTCGGCGACGGCGTATCCAATGACGGGGCGACTCAATTTCGCGGCCCAGCGTCCACCGAGCCAGGATCCAAGCGCGAGTCCGCCCATGTACGTTGCCAAGACGATGGTGCTTGCATGGGAGGTGCTGCCAAAGGTCAACGCCAATCCCTTCGCAAACACCACCTGATACACGAGGGCGGCCATGCCAGAGAAAAAGAAGACCACGGTCAACACGGAGCGAGCACGCGCAGCCGCAGGTGACTGGTGGGCAGTATTGGGCGCCGCACTCGCGGTGTCGCGAGCCCGGCGTCCAAAGCGAGCTTGCTGCAGCAGACCATCTGCGACGTGAACCGCGGTGACCAAAGCCGCAGCCAAAACCACGGCAACGAGTGAATATCGGCCAGTTAAGACCTCGAGTAGAACTACAAATGTCCCGAAGGCGAACAAAACATGGGTTGCAGCGGGTCGAGTTGCTTCGTAGCGCCAGCGCCACACTTGGCGCCACGTGATCGCGATGGCGACACCGGCAGCAAGACTCACAAATCCGGTACGCGGCACAGCTGTCGCTTGGGTCGCAAATTCGCCGATCGCGGTGGCTGGTAGCGGGAGCACGCCGAGTGCTGGACCCGTCATCGGAACCAACACCATGACGACTGCGCCAAGGAGCGAAGCACTGGTCACCCGACGCAGCATTTGCTGGCGATTCACCGCACTTTGCTCTGATGCAATGGCAAGTAGGAATGACAGCGACAGCACAAATGACACGCCTAGGGTAAGTAGTTCATTCAGGTTGAGTGCGCTTACGTCGCCAAATGAGATCTCAGCGTGAAGGCTCGCCCACGGAAGTTCGGTCGCCTCGAACGTACCAGGGCACAGAACCAAAGTAGTCGCTTCCCAGGCGAGAAATGCCGCTGCTGCTAGAAGTGGAATTAGCAACGTCTCCAAAGCGAGCGAAGGCCTGCTTGAGCGTTGACTCACGCGGCCCAGCGTGAGGTATGCGGCAGTCCCCAGCGATGCGCCGACCAATTCGGCTCTCGGTATCGAGTTCGCGATGAATATTGACCAGTCGAGGACTCGTATCGCGGCAAGTAGCAGCGCAAACAACACGAGGATTGCGAGACTCCACGCTAGAGATCGACCGTCCACCTGCCTTGGCTGTTGTGGGCTACGCGAGGGGGGTGGGTCGGGCATCGTCATGGCGCGCGACTATGCCACCCCCGGTGTCGGGTGGGTTGTTGGCGGAGAAAAACGGCGAAAATCCGCTACCTCGGCAGCCACTTGGTGCTCGTCCGTCCAGGTACACCTGCCCGCGGACCTGGGCGGTAGCGCTCCGCGTCGGGATGCGGAAGGTCTCGAATCGATGCGCAGCGGGACTCCAAAGGTTGTAAAAAGAGGTGTTCTGTTCGAATACTGCGCTCGATGTCTGCTCAACAGGCGTGCGATGGCGTATCGATTGAAGGTCTGGAGGTCGACTGCATTGTTGGCTGGCACGAGCACGAGCGCGATCGGCAGCAACGGCTCATTGTCGACGTTCAACTCACGCTTGATGTCGAGCGGGCAGCTGCTGAGGACCAGTTAGCCCACACCGTCGATTACGGCTTGGTGTTGACCCAGGTTGTCTTCATCCTCAAGGTCGGGCGATTTCGACTGCTCGAGGCGGCCGCACAGACAATCTGTCGAGCCTTGCTGCTCGCACCCGTAGATGGGGAGTTGCGTGGACCCATCGCTTCAATCGAGCTTACGCTACGTAAGCCGAATGCGCTGAATGGGCATGGGGTACCGTCGCTGCGAGTTCAACGCGATTCACCCGCGATTGGCGTGCGGCACGAGTCAAAGCCATTCGGGGCCGTGGACGTGATTCGGGAGACAGGCGAAGCGGGATTCTATCGAGCCCAAATCGCCGCAGGGTCTCGCTTGGGGCTAAAATCGGACCGCCAGAGCGCTGATGCAGAGTTGACGCTTTCGAGTGGCCTATCGTGTCTGGGCAAAGCGACTGCGCCCGGGTTGGTTCGGCAATGGCCGGCTTGTAGCGAGTACTACTACGACAACACGACGGACAAGACCCAATCGCTGCTGTGTTGTGGGCGACCCAGTATGGACGCTTCAAACATCGCTGCCATGACGGACGCTGCGGTTGTCGCCGTTCAGCCGCGAGATGTCTGGGACCTCTAGAGATCGACTTGGTGCGCGTTGGCGTCGCGTTGAACGTCGACGGTAGCCTCGGGTTCAGCCAAGGTATTCGGGCGAGTCGTGTTGCGTTGGGGAGGGGTTCCCACGACTCGCTTCGGCGGTGAGGCAACCGGCGAAATGGGTGCGTCCGGCTTCGCTTCACGCCCCTCTGATTGCAACGGCTCGGCGTCTGCGGCCGCCTCGGGGTTGATGTCGCTCGTTTCGGAATCCTTCATGACGGCAGCCGCGCGTTCTGCCGTGAGCGAGGGTGCGTCCGACGCACGCGCGATGCGGTGAGGGGTCGAACGCGGTGGTTCGCCTGGGCCGGCGTAGTCGATCCAAAAGGCGTCGTGGTCTCGTGAATCGAGGTGGATGAAAGTCGAGTTTGGGTAGTATCCAACGCCCACATTGTCGAAAGTCCGCACGAAATCGCGCAGGGCGGTGTTCGGAACGCCCAAAACATGAAAATCACAGGCCCGACCGAGTGGGTGCTTCGACTCTGCGGCGTAAGAGGTTGTGCGGTAGCCGCTAACGACTCGTAAGGTACGCCCACCGAAGGCGTCACTGACTTGCCCAAGTAGGATGAGTAGGCGCCGATCCATCGAGAAATCGGTGCGCGGCCAGGCCAACAGTCGAGATAACGCAGCTACGGCCTTGGGCTGCAATTTGCCGCTCTTGCCCAGAAGCTGCCCTTGCCAGTCACCGTGGTGGCCCATGATGTGCACCCAGCCGCGCTTGGTGGGGCGGGAAAGATACTGGCCATAGGACGTCGTTGGTGTCCCCGAATGTCGAGCGGGCTCGGCTTTCTTCGTTGCACTTCCACGAACGTCCGCATTGGCGGAAGCACTCGACTTTGGCAGGGGGCTATCAACCCGATCACTGTCAGACGGAATCGTCAAGCGCAACCCGGGCTGCAATTTCGAAGCCTTCTTTAGATTGTTGGCTTCGCAGAGCGTACCGAGTTCAACTCGGTAACGTTTGGCGATCTTTGCGAGCGTCTGACCGGGTTGAACCACGTGTTCGTGCGCGAACGCGTGCGACGCCAGCGTCAGGCTGCATGTGGTGAGCCAAAGGAGGAGTAATCGGTTGGCGAGACCCATGGGTGCGCAAAACATGACGCGGTTGACGTTCTGGGCAAAGCATTCCGCAGCAGGTCACGGGGCC
>Ga0302321_100000364_pt1 | contig 40055 bp, 38 predicted proteins | sample Fen_T0_1_FD_202505 | JGI IMG/M metagenome (GOLD analysis project Ga0302321, IMG submission 202505) | Peat permafrost microbial communities from Stordalen Mire near Abisko, Sweden - Fen_T0_1 | ecosystem: Environmental > Terrestrial > Soil > Wetlands > Permafrost | place: Sweden: Abisko... | reverse complement strand
CCGATGGTCAAAGGCGAGCAAGCTAACGCACAAAAATCTGCTGTGGCAGTGACGTTTGCTTCGGCTAACTCGTCACTGTTTGCGGCCGACAACGCGAGCATCGTCCCCGACGTCCGATCATCAGCTGGCATCCGTCAAAACCGTTCATCGCGCACCCACACTACTGTCGACTTGTCGGCCCTCGTGCCGCAGTCGGGCAACCTGTTCGTGCGTCTCGCCAGAGGAATCAGATCGCAATGATCGAGATCGCGCTTCCTCGCACTCCGTCGCGGCGTGTCGCATGTTTTGATGTGAGGCAGTTGGCACAGGGAGATCGCAGCCACGGATTGCGAGATAAAAGCGCCGACGTCCGTCGCGCTGGTTGTGGTTGGGAGAGTGGAAGAAGTAGCGCCTCTCATCAAAACGCGAGCCGACAATTCCCAGGAAATACCAAGCCAATCAACGGTTCTTGCGCCATCCGTTTTTCCAATCCACGGAGAACACCATGAAACGGCGCGACGATGAACTAAGACTTCGGCCAGGTCGGATCGGCGATCGGGGGCGCCGAGCAGCAAGACCCAAGACCTTCGTTGGCGAGGTGATGCGGGCCGCGAGGAAGGCGGGATATACGGGAAAGGGTTTTGGTCGGGCAAATCGAGGTAGCAGCTCCAGTTTTGGCAGAGGCCGGTCCGCGGCTTTGGCACTGTCGCTCCGCTCGCTGTCTCGCCGGGTGGTGATCAAGGCGCGCGTGGTCCGGCATCGCGGCAACAAGTTCCGCTTGGCGCCGCTTGCAAAGCACGTCGCTTACCTGAAGCGGGACGGCATCACCCGCGATGGCGCGGAGGCCCGTATGTTCGACGCGAGGTCCGACGCCGTCGATGAGCGCGCCTTCGCTGAGCGCTGCGAGGAGGACCGCCATCATTTCCGCTTCATCGTTTCGCCGGAGGATGCGGCCGAGATGACTGACCTCCGCGCCTTCACCCGTGAACTGATGGCCGATGCCGCGCGCGACCTCGGAACCAAACTTGACTGGGTGGCGGTCGACCACTGGAACACCGACAATCCACACATCCATGTTCTGGTCCGCGGACGCGCCGATAACGGCCAGGATCTCGTCATCAGCCGTGACTATATCAGCCGAGGATTTCGCGCCCGCGCGGAAGAGCGCGTGACCCTGGAACTCGGACCCCGCAGCGAGCAGGCGATCCAGTCCGCCCTGGATAGGGAGGTCGAAGCCGAGCGCTGGACCGGACTTGACCGTGCCTTGCGTGATATCGCCGACGAAGGTGCTGGCATTGCCGATCTGCGTCCTGGCACGCCGGACCGGGATTCCGAGCTCCGTCGCCTTATGCTCGGCCGGGCCGCCAAACTTGAGCGCCTCGGCCTTGCCGAACGGGTAGCCCCGGCCTGCTTCGCCTTGAAGCCGGGCATTGAACAGACGCTTCGTGACCTCGAGATACGCGGCGACATCATCAAGATCATGCACCGGGCCATGACCGCGGCCGGGCGCGAGCCGGATATTGCCAACTTTGCGCTCCACGGCGACGATCCCGGCGATCCAGTCCTTGGTCGACTGGTAGCGCGTGGTCTGCATGACGAGTTGAAAGGTTCGGCCTATGCCGTCATCGAAGGGGCCGATGGCAGGACGCATCATCTCAGGTTTTCTGACCTTGAATTGACCGGCGACGCCGCGCGAGGGGCGATCGTCGAGGCACGCTCTTACGAGGACGCCAAGGGCCGGAAACGGCTCTCGCTTGCGACGCGATCGGACCTCGCGCTGCAGGAACAGATCGCGGCACCAGGCGCGACATGGCTGGATCGCCAGCTTCTCGCCCGCGAGCCTGTCGTGACCGGCGGCGGCTTCGGAGCCGAAGTAGCGGATGCCATGGAACGTCGTGTGGAGCATCTCGCCGGTGAAGGTCTTGCCCGCCGGCAAGGGCAACGGGTCATCTTCTCGCGCGATCTGCTCAACACCCTGCGCCGGCGAGAACTCGACAACGCGGCAGGTAAGATCGCGGCTGAAACCGGGCTCGTCTATCGGCCCTCGCCCGAAGGTGAGCACGTCGTGGGGCTCTACCGGCAGCGGCTGACTTTGAGTTCCGGCCGGTTTGCGATGATCGACGATGGCCTCGGCTTCCAGCTCGTGCCCTGGCGGCCCGCGCTGGAGCAGCAGCTAGGCCGCCATGTGTCCGGCGTGATGCTGCCGAGCGGGGGAGTCGACTGGAGCTTTGGCCGAAAGCGAGGGCTTGAACTCTGAAAGCTCCAGCGAGATGTCGCCTTCGAAATGTGATGGCTCGCTGAGCCCCGGTATTTCTTCGCCTGGCTACGCCAGAACATGATGCCTGACATCGAGCGATTGCAAACCGATCTGCTTTTCTGAATCTGCTCCCGACCGCGCAAAATGGGGGGCGAGAGGCGATGCCGTATGTCGAAGCAACCGGAGCGAAGCTCTATTTCGAGGAAAGCGGTTACGGTTATCCAATCATCTTCATCCACGAATTCGCCTCCGACATGCGCGGGTGGGATGCCCAGATCAGCACCTTCTCCCGGAGCTACCGTTGCATTGCCTACAATGCCCGCGGCTATCCGCCGAGCGACGTTCCCGAGGACCCCCAGTCCTATGGCTGGGAACTCGCGGTGGACGACATCGCAGCCTTGATGCGACACCTTGGAATCGAACGTGCCCATCTGGTCGGCTTGAGCATGGGCGGATATACCGCCTTGCAGTTTGGGTTGCGTTATCCGGAACGAGTCGGCGCGATTGTTGCAGGCAGTGTCGGGTCCGGCTGCCACCCCTCCCATCGTGTCGCCTGGTTGCGGGAGACCTCCGTTCTTTCGCGGATTTTTGTCGAGCACGGAATGGTCTCGATGGCCGAGCGCATGGCGCGCGGTCCGGCCCGTGTCCAGTTGAAATACAAGGACCGGCAGCGTTGGCGTGAGTTCGTGCTCCGTCTGCGGCAACATTCGCCGCACGGCATGGCGAAAACCATGGCGCACTGTCAGGCCGCACGGCCATCGCTGCATGATCTCAGGCATCAATTGTCCGACATGGCCATTCCGGTGCTACTTGCCGTAGGCGATGAGGATACCCGCTGCCTCGAGACCAACCTGATGCTCAAATCCGCGCTTCCCAACGCGGGCCTCTGGATCTGCCCCAATACCGGCCACGCGATCAATCTGGAAGAGCCCGCGGCATTCAACGCTCAGGTCGAAAATTTCCTGGGCGCCGTTGAGCGTGGGAGCTGGCGTCGCGGGTTTCCGGCAACCGCGATTATTCCAAGCCTGGCAAGGTCTCGCGGCGCACGCCGAGACCATTCGCTTATTCAAATCGATCAGGAAACAGAAGGTGCAGACGTGGTTCGTTTGCACCTCCGATGATGGCTGTTGCGCTCAAGCGAGATTCCCCATGAAACCCAGAGTTGGCGTTTATCTCAGTGAAGCCATGGCCGCGCGGTTGGCAGAAGCGGCCAAGCGCCCTGGTGCCACAAAATCGGCGCTGGTCGAAGCAGCGCTTGAGCGTTTCCTTGGTTCTGACGACGATGTCGGCGATCCCTCAAGCGTCGGACGCCACCTCGCAGGACTAAGCCGCCAAATCGAACAGCTCGACCGCCATCTCAGGGTCGCGAATGAGACCGTTGCCCTTCATGCGCGATTCCATCTTGCTGTGACCCCGCTATTGCCGGTAGCAGCGCAGGGTGCGGCGTGCGCGCTTGGTGCACAACGATTTGAAGAATTTGCAGCCCAAGTCGGAAGGCGCGTTGATCAGGGAATTTCCCTGATCGGAGAGACGATCGGCAGGGGAGATGCGGCGAGGGCTGGCACAGCTGGACCAGATCGAGACGACGATCCCACAGGCGCGGGCTCCGCAGTTTACGGACATAGCGTTCCCGCATCCAACTTGGTTGATCAAGCCGACCTGCATCTTGCTGCCGTCCGGGAGGACGGCAGCAACGGTGGCTTTCCAGGCGGTCGAGGCAGCGCTGTTCACTGAATCTGGCGCCTGCCGCGGGGTCGAAGAAGGTGAGGGGGCGGCTACTCCCAGACAATCCCTGCGGACCTGGCCAGCCAAACCAAGACAGGTGGCGAAGGAACCGATCGAATTCCGGTCGCTGATCCTGCGCGTGTTCCTGCCTTTCGTCGCCGGCTACTACATCGCTTATCTCTTCCGGACCATCAACGCGGTTATGGCGGCGCCACTGATGGCGGAATTGGGGCTGGCCGCCGACGATCTTGGCTTGCTGACCTCCGTATACTTTCTGACCTTTGCAGCAGCCCAGATACCCATCGGCATTCTTTTGGACCGATACGGCCCACGGCGGATCCAGAGCGCGCTCTTGGTGGTCGCGGCGATTGGGTCTGGGCTGTTTGCGGTATCGGGTAATTTCTGGACGCTTCTGGCAGGCCGGGCGTTAATTGGACTTGGGGTCGCCTCCGCCTTGACCGCGGGTTTGAAGGCGCTCGTTCTGTGGTTTCCGAGCGAGCGCGTGCCGCTCCTCAACGGTTTGATGGTGATGCTGGGCGCGCTGGGTGCGGTGACGGCGACTTTGCCGGCGGACATGTTGCTTGACGTCATGGGATGGCGTGAACTGTTTGGTCTGTTCGCCGGCTTAAGTGCCGCCAGTGCGACCCTGGTCTATTTTGTCGTGCCCGAGGCCAAACTGCCCGCAAGCGGCACAGTCTTGGTTGGCTTGAAAACGGTTTATGCCGATCCGCGTTTCTGGCGCGTTGCGCCGCTCTCAGCATCCTGCATCGGGACGGCCTGGGCGCTACAGGGACTATGGGCGGCGCAGTGGCTGAAGGACGTGGATGGCTTCGATAGGGCGGAGGTGGTGCAACACCTGTTCGGTATGGCGGTGGCGCTGAGCCTCGGTGCTATTCTCCTTGGGATGGCTGCCGATCGGCTGCGCAAGCGCGGTGTTGGACCTGAAGTCCTCCTGGGGTTCGTTGCGGTCGTGTTTATCGCAGCCCAGTTCGCGTTGATCCTGCGCCTGCCAATACCGTCGTATCTCGAATGGGCTGTGGTGGCGGCGGTGGGTGCTGCGACCGTGCTGAGCTTCGCTATCATGGCCGAGTATTTCCCGAAGGAACTGGCCGGGCGTGCGAACGGGGCGCTGAATCTGTTCCATATCGCTGCGGCATTCGCCGTGCAATACGCGACCGGCGTCGTGGTCCAGCAATGGACATCAGAGGCAGGCCACTATCCCGCCATCGCCTATCAGACGGCTTGTGCCCTCAATCTTGCGCTTCAGGTCGTCGCGTGGATCTGGTTTGCGCTGCCACGGACGCAACCTGTGCCTTCGGTGGAATATCACCTCCGTCCGTCCGAATCGTAGCCCGTGGCCGCCATGACTACGCCTCACGAAAAGTATCCCTTGTATGTCGCGGTCAGCAGCACTTGAACCTGATGCCATGTCCGCGACCCGTATCCTGTGGGGCCAGATCCTCATCGTTCTCGCGATCGTGCTCGCCACCATGTGGGCGGCCACACAGTGGGTGGCCTGGAAGCTTGGATTCCAGCCGCAGCTTGGGCACCCCTGGTTCGAGCTGATCCCGGGGGTGCCGATTTATCTTCCGCCCTCGTTCTTCTGGTGGTGGTTCGCCTACGACGCCTATGCGCCGACTGTCTTTGTCGAGGGTGCCACGATCGCGGCCTCCGGTGGTTTTTTGTCGATCATAGTCGCCATCGCCATGTCGGTGTGGCGAGCGCGCGAGGCCAGGACCGCCATAACCTACGGCTCGGCTCGTTGGGCCGCGCAAAAGGAAATTCGTGCGGCGGGTCTGACCTCACCTGACGGCGTCGTGCTCGGCAGGTTCGAGCGCGATTACTTGCGCCACAATGGACCGGAACATGTGCTTTGCTTCGCACCGACCCGGTCGGGCAAGGGCGTTGGTCTCGTGGTGCCGACGCTGCTGACCTGGCCTGGCAGCTGCATCGTCCACGACATCAAGGGCGAGAACTGGAATTTGACATCCGGGTTTCGCAGCCGCCACGGCCGCGTGTTGCTGTTCGATCCAACCAACCCGGAGTCGGCGGCTTACAATCCCTTGCTGGAAGTTCGCCGCGGCGAATGGGAGGTGCGCGACGTCCAGAATGTCGCCGATGTGCTGGTTGATCCGGAGGGCTCGCTCGAGCGGCGCAACCACTGGGAAAAGACCAGCCATGCGCTCCTGGTTGGCGCCATTCTCCATGTTCTCTATGCCGAACCGGACAAGACACTCGCCGGTGTCGCGGTTTTTCTTTCCGATCCTAAGCGGCCGATCGACTTGACGCTCCGCGTCATGATGGCCACGCCGCATCTCGGTGACGCCGGCCCGCATCCCGTGATCGCCTCGGCGGCGCGCGAATTGCTCAACAAGAGCGAGAATGAGCGCTCCGGCGTGCTGTCGACGGCGATGTCTTTTCTCGGTCTCTATCGCGATCCCGTGGTCGCCAAGGTCACGCACCGTTGCGACTGGCGGATCCGGGACCTCGTCGAGGGCGACCTTCCGGCGACGCTTTATCTGGTCGTACCGCCCTCCGATATCAGCCGCACCAAGCCGCTGGTGCGGCTGATCCTCAACCAGATCGGCCGGCGTCTGACGGAAGATCTCAACGCCAAAGGACGCCGGCAACGACTGCTCTTGATGCTTGACGAGTTTCCCGCACTTGGCAGGCTTGATTTCTTCGAGTCCGCATTGGCATTCATGGCGGGCTACGGCCTCAAGAGCGTTCTGATCGCCCAATCCCTCAATCAGATCGAGAAGGCCTATGGGTCCAACAACGCCATCCTCGACAACTGCCACGTGCGCGTATCGTTTGCCACCAACGACGAGCGCACCGCCAAGCGGGTCTCGGATGCCCTGGGCACCGCCACCGAAATGCGGGCGATGAAGAACTATGCCGGCCACCGCCTCAGCCCCTGGCTCGGTCACCTCATGGTTTCTCGCCAGGAAACAGCGCGCCCACTGCTCACGTCCGGCGAAGTCATGCAGCTGCCACCGAGCGACGAACTGGTGCTTGTTTCAGGTCTCCCACCGATCCGGGCGAGGAAGGCGCGATATTACGAAGACATCAGGCTGGCGGAGCGGGTACTCCCACCACCGCTGGCGATAAGTCATCACCGCAAGCCTGCGCCACCCGATGACTGGAGCGGTCGTTCGCCTATTTTAGTCGTTCTCGATCCAAACGGAAAATCCGATAGGCCGCGCAAGAAGCAGATTGCTGATCGCGCGAACACCGACAAGCGCCGCCAGCCGGAGCTGTCTCAACAAGAAGAGGTGGTGAAGACGAAAGCCGAGGTCACGCCGGAATTCACCTTTGGAGAGGAAGAGTCTGAAGACGATGCCGGCCTCGCCCGGGGCTTTTCGCAGCAGGCCCGCAGTCTGGCTCGTCAGGCCGCCATGGATCCTGGCGACAATCTGAAACTTGGGGAGTAGGTGGTGCGGACCAAACACACGATCCGCTTGCCGCCGGATCTCGCCGGACAACTGGCCGACTATGCCAGTCGCAAGCGGGTACCTCAGTCACTAGTCGTCGAAACCGCGCTGTCGTCCTATCTGTCGCCCGACAATTCTGAGCGGATGGAAGCAGCCCTCGGGCGTCGCCTCGATCGATTGACGCGACAAGTCGAACGGCTGGAACGCCACGTCACGATCTCAAATGAAGGATTAGCGCTATTCGTGCGCTTCTGGCTTACGATGAGTTCGCCGTTACCCGATATTGCGCAGCCAGCCGCCCAGGCCAAGGGTCGCGAGCGGTACCAAGGATTTGTCGAGGCCTTGGGGCGGCGGTTGGCGAAGGGGCAGAGCCTGGCTCAGGAAATTTCTCAGGACCTGGTTCCCAAGGACGGAAAGCCAGATCGAACCGATGGTCCGTCCTAGGCGACTTCGCCGTTGTCAGGTCTTTCTTCGCCAGAGCACTACGACCGGTTCAATCTTGTTGCGTCATCGCAGGTCCTGCCTTTCTTAGTCATCCCCGACATCACGGCTGCCATTGGCTGCTGTCGAGCGGGGGACGGAAGTGGCAATCCATCATCTCAATCGGGAAGCGATTTCGCGCGGCGCGCGTATGCTGCGCACTGCGCTGGGCCCAGCCATCGCGCTTTGGCTGGAAGACGCCTCCGTTGTCGAGGTCATGCTCAACCCTGACGGCCGGCTCTGGATCGACCGGCTGGCGGGCGGTCTCGCCGATACCGGAGAGCGTTTATCGCCTGACGACGGTGAACGCATTGTCCGTCTTGTCGCGCACCATGTCGGCGCCGAGGTCCATCCCGGTTCGCCGCGGGTATCGGCCGAACTGCCCGAAACCGGCGAGCGGTTCGAGGGTTTGTTGCCACCGGTGGTAACTGCACCGGCCTTCGCGATCCGCAAGCCTGCGGTCGCCGTATTTACACTCGATGACTATGTCGCCGCCGGCATCATGGTTTCAGGGCAGGCCGAGACCCTGCGTTCTGCCGTCGTTGATCGCCGCAACATTCTGGTCGCCGGCGGCACCTCGACCGGGAAGACGACGCTCACGAACGCTCTGCTAGCGGAAGTGGCAAAGACGACCGATCGCGTCGTCTTGATCGAGGACACCCGCGAACTCCAGTGCAAGGCGCCGAATCTCGTGGCGCTACGCACCAAGGATGGCGTCGCCTCGCTCTCCGACCTCGTTCGCTCTTCGCTGCGGCTGCGGCCAGACCGGATTCCAATCGGTGAAGTCAGGGGCGCCGAAGCGCTCGATCTCCTGAAGGCCTGGGGCACCGGTCATCCCGGTGGGGTCGGCACCATTCATGCTGGTTCCGCGATCGGCGCGCTCCGCCGCATGGAGCAGCTGATCCAGGAAGCCGTCGTCACAGTCCCGCGCGCCCTGATCGCCGAGACCATTCAGTTTATCGCTGTGCTGACGGGCCGCGGTTCCGACCGGCGGCTCGCGGAGCTTGCTTGTGTCGAGGGGCTTGATTCCGACGGCGACTACGTCCTTCGCTCCACGGGAGATCAGCCATGACGAGAGCTAATTCGTACTTTTGGCGCTCCGTTTTTCTGGCAAATGCCGCAAATGTTTTGATGTGGTTTTCGGCCCCGGCATGGGCCGCCGGTTCGAACATGCCGTGGGAGCAACCGCTCAATCAGATCCTGCAATCCGTTGAAGGTCCCGTCGCAAAAATCCTGGCCGTCATCATCATCATTGTCACCGGTTTGACGCTTGCATTCGGCGACACCTCAGGAGGGTTTCGCAGGTTGATCCAGATCGTGTTCGGCCTGTCGATCGCATTCGCGGCGAGCTCCTTCTTCCTTTCGTTCTTCTCCTTCGGCGGCGGAGTGCTGGTGTGATGGGTGAAACTGATGCCGTCCCTGGCTTCGCTGTCCCAGTGCATCGTGCGCTGACCGAGCCGATCCTTCTTGGCGGGGCGCCGCGTGCGGTCGCGATCCTCAACGGCACGCTGGCGGCAGCGCTCGGTCTGGGCCTTCGCCTGTGGCTTGCCGGTCTCTTGCTCGGGATTGTCGGACAGGCCGCTGCCGTGTGGGCGGCCAAGCGCGACCCACAATTCGTCGATGTCGTGCGCCGGCATCTGCGCATCCAAGGTTTTTTGGGAGTTTGAGCAATGATGAACCTCGCAGAGTACAGGCGCTCGAATGCGCAGCTTGCGGATTTCCTGCCATGGGCCGCCCTTGTCGATGAGGGCGTTGTCCTCAACAAGGACGGCTCATTTCAGCGGACGGCACGATTTCGGGGACCGGACTTGGATTCGGCCGTACCTGCCGAACTTGTTGGTGTGGCCGGTCGGCTAAACAACGCGTTGCGCCGGTTGGGGTCGGGTTGGGCTGTCTTTGTCGAAGCGCAGCGGCATCCGGCCAGCCAATATCCGGAAGGCCATTTCCCGGATGTGGTCTCAGCCCTGGTCGACGTCGAGCGCCGCGCTCAGTTCGAGCAGGAGGGATCACATTTCGAGTCCAGCTATTTCCTGACGTTTCTCTACCTATCGCCATCGGAAGAAGCCGGGCGAACCGAGCGCTTCCTCTACGAGGGGCGCGATCGCAACGAGGACGCCGACGCCCATGAAATCCGGCGAGGATTTATCGACCGTACCGAACGCGTCCTTGGGCTGATCGAAGGCTTTATGCCCGAGCTTAGATGGATCGACGACGAGGAAACGCTGACCTATCTGCATTCGACCGTATCGACCAGGCGCCAGCGCGTTCGTGTGCCGGAGATACCGATGTATCTCGACGCCCTACTGGCCGACCAACCCCTGATCGGCGGTCTCGAGCCGATGCTGGGAAATTCGCATCTGCGGGTCTTGACCGTCGTCGGGTTCCCGAGCGCCACCACCCCCGGAATTCTGGACGAACTCAATCGGCTCGCCTTTGCCTATCGCTGGTCGACCCGGGCGATCATGCTCGACAAGACCGACGCGACAAGGCTGCTCACAAAAATCCGGCGCCAATGGTTCGCCAAGCGCAAATCTGTCGCGGCGATACTGAAGGAGGTGATGACCAACGAGGCCTCGTCACTGCTCGATACCGACGCTCACAACAAGGCCTTGGATGCCGACGCGGCCTTGCAGGAACTTGGGTCCGACGCGATTGGCCAGGCGTTTGTCACGGCGACCGTAACCGTATGGGATGACGATATCAGTGCCGCCGAGGAAAAGTTGCGGCTGGTCGAGAAAGTCATCCAGGGGCGCGACTTCACCTGCATGGTCGAAAGCGTCAATGCGGTGGAGGCTTGGCTCGGATCGCTGCCGGGTCATGTCTACGCCAATGTCCGGCAGCCACCGGTCTCCACCCTCAATATCGCCCATATGATCCCGTTGTCGGCGGTCTGGGCAGGGGCTGCGCGGGACGAGCATCTGGGCGCGCCGGCATTATTCTTCGCACGAACCGAGGGGGCGACCCCGTTTCGATTTTCGCTGCATGTCGGCGATGTCGGTCATACCCTGGTGGTGGGTCCGACCGGCGCCGGGAAATCGGTACTTTTGGCTCTGATGGCGCTGCAGTTCCGCCGTTATCCCAATAATCAGGTGTTTGCGTTCGATTTCGGCGGCTCCATCCGCGCAGCCGCACTCGCCATGGGCGGCGACTGGCACGACCTGGGCGGGGCTCTGTCTGACGAGTCGACCGAGCCGGTTGCGCTCCAACCGCTGGCCAGAATCGATGATGCCGCGGAGCGCGCCTGGGCGTCGGAATGGATCGCCAATATCCTGGCCCGCGAGACCATCGTCATCACCCCGGATGCAAAGGACCACCTCTGGTCAGCTCTGACATCGCTTGCGTCGGCCCCTCCAGGGGAGCGAACCCTGACAGGGTTGTCGGTGTTGTTGCAATCGCAGACACTAAAGCGCGCGTTGCAACCCTACTGCCTCAGTGGGCCCTTTGGCCGCTTGCTCGATGCAGAAGCTGAGCGCTTGGGAGAGGCGGAAGTCCAGGCGTTTGAGACCGAGGGGCTGATCGGCACCTCCGCAGCACCTGCCGTCCTGGCTTATCTGTTTCATCGCATTGAGGGCCGGCTCGACGGCCGACCGACCTTGCTGATCATTGATGAAGGCTGGCTTGCGCTCGACGACCAGGGTTTTGCCGGTCAATTGCGGGAATGGCTGAAGACGCTGCGCAAGAAGAACGCGTCAGTGATTTTCGCCACCCAGTCGCTGTCGGATATCGATGGCTCTGCCATTGCGCCTGCCATCATCGAGAGCTGTCCGACCCGGCTGTTCCTGCCGAATGAACGGGCGATCGAGCCGCAGATCACGGCGATCTACCGTCGTTTCGGTCTCAACGACCGCCAGATTGAGATCCTCGCGCGTGCGACACCGAAGCGCGACTATTACTGCCAATCGCGGCGGGGCAACCGCCTGTTCGAACTCGGTCTCGGGGATGTTGCGCTCGCCTTTACAGCGGCGTCATCAAAATCGGACCAGTCAGCGATTGCTGAGATTCTCGCCGGGCATGGCCGCGAGGGATTTGTGGGCGCCTGGCTCAAACATCGGGGGCTCGCCTGGGCCGCCGATATCATCCCCGATCTTCCCGCCGAGGGAGAGAAATCATGACCGCGATCCGTCGTCTCGCCACTGCAAGTTTGGTCGCGCTCGCTGTCAACTTCGTGGCACCGCCGTCTTCGGCGCAGGTCGTCGTCTTCGACCCGAACAATTATGCGCAGAACGTGCTGACGGCCGCTCGCGCGCTGCAGCAGATAAACAATCAGATCACGTCGCTGCAGAACCAGGCGCAGATGCTGATCAACCAGGCCAGGAATCTCGCGAGCCTGCCGTATTCGTCGCTGCAACAATTGCAATCCTCTATCCAGCGCACCCAGCAGCTCCTCAATCAGGCACAACGCATTGCCTACGATGTCCAGCAGATCGACCATGCCTTCTCAACTACCTACGCGCCTGCTTCCTCGGCGGCATCCAGCCAAGCGCTGACGTCGAGTGCGCAATCTCGCTGGCAGACTTCGGTCGCAGCGCTCCAGGATGCCCTGCGCGTGCAGGCCGGCGTTGTCGGCAATCTCGACACCAATCGTATCCAGACTTCGGCGCTGGTGACTTCAAGCCAGTCCGCCGCCGGCGCGCTGCAGGCAACCCAGGCCGGCAATCAACTCATCGCGTTGCAGGCGCAGCAGCTCGCAGATCTGACCGCGGCGGTTGCCTCACAGGGCCGGGCTCAGAGTCTGGAGACGGCGCAGCGCACGTTAGCGCAGGACCAGGGCAGGGAGCAGCTTCGGCGTTTCCTGACACCGGGCAACGGTTATCAACCCACAACAGTTCAGATGTTTCACTGATGAAGTCTTATCTTACGCCTCGGCAGTTCACGTGGATCGCGGCAGTTGCGTTTGTCGTGTGGGCTATCGCGGTGGCCGTGATCCAGAGCCGGCATGACAAGAATGCCGCCACCCTCACGCCCACGGAGCCGGGCAAGGTAAATGCGCTTGAAACCGAACTGGCAGGTTGCCGGACGATTTCTGCTGATGATCCCGGCTTGCTCGAGTCTTGCCGCCACATATGGGCTGACAATCGCCAGCACTTCTTTCTGTCGTCGAAAGCTCCACGGTCGCCGGTCGCGCCAGTCCCCTATGCACCCCTCGGACCGCAGCATGACGAAATCCCGCAGGATGACGTCGGCGAGCGGAGGCACTGATGGGTGGCACGGGAGTCATCGACCGCTTCCTTGAGGTTTTTACCCGTTACATTGATTCGGGCTTCGGACTGCTCAATGGCGAGGTCGCGTTCCTTGCAACAACGCTTGCTGCCATCGATTTGACCCTTGCAGCCATATTCTGGAGCTGGGCGCCAGATGAAGACATCATTGCGCGGCTCGCCAAGAAAGCCCTGTTCGTCGGTGTCTTCGCTTACCTCATCGGTAACTGGAACAATCTTGCCCGCATCATCTTCGAGAGTTTTGCCGGACTTGGCCTCAAGGCCTCAGGCACGGGCATGTCCACAGCGAATCTCCTAAGTCCGGGTCGGGTAGCCCAAGTCGGAATCGACGCTGGTCGCCCGATCCTGGACTCGATCTCCGGGCTCATGGGTTACGTCAGCTTCTTTGAAAATTTCGTTCAGATCGTGGTCCTGCTGTTTGCCTGGATCGTGGTGCTGCTCGCCTTCTTCATCCTTGCGATCCAGCTTTTTGTTACGCTGATCGAGTTCAAGCTGACGACATTGGCGGGATTCGTGCTGATCCCCTTTGGCCTGTTCGGCAAGACGGCGTTCGCGGCAGAACGTGTGCTCGGCAATGTCATCTCTTCCGGCGTCAAGGTTATGGTCCTGGCCGTCATCGTCGGCATCGGTTCGACGCTGTTCTCGCAATTCACTGCTGGCTTCGGCGGCAATCAGCCCACCATCGAAGACGCCATGTCCCTGATGCTCGCGGCGCTGGCGCTGTTGGGACTGGGCATTTTTGGTCCCGGGATCGCCAACGGCATTGTTTCCGGTGGTCCGCAACTCGGCGCAGGTGCTGCGGTCGGGACGGGTCTCGCGGCCGGTGGCATCGTCGCTGCCGGAGCGGCGGGCGCAAGCCTTGGGGCAGGGGCGATCGCTGGTGCAGCGCGCGGCAGCGCGTCAGTCGCCGCGGCGGCTTCAAGCTCCGTTCGCTCCGGGGGGATTGCTGCCAGCGGAGCTGGATCTGCCGCACCCGCCACCAATTCGTCCTCCCCAGGTAATCCCCCGGCTTGGGCGGCGCGCATCAAACGCTCGCAAACCGTAAGCCATGGGGTTTCCGCGGCGACCCATGCCGTCCGCTCCGGTGATTCCGGCGGGGGCGGTGCCTCCGTCGATCTTTCCCAAGGTGAGCGCTGATGTTCAAGAGATCTTCCGTGCGCTACGGCCGCACGCCCGTACTCGAAACGCCCTATCAGAAGGCAGCCCAAGTCTGGGACGAACGCATCGGCTCCGCCCGCGTGCAGGCCCAAAATTGGCGTTTCATGGCATTCGGCTGTCTCTTGCTATCGGGCGGACTTGCCTCGGCGCTGGTTTGGCAATCCATTCGCGGCACCGTGACGCCATGGGTGGTCGAGGTCGATCGCCTCGGCCAGGCCCAGGCCGTGGCGCCCGCGGATTCCAGCTACCAGCCGACAGATCCGCAAGTAGCTTTCCACCTGGCGCGCTTCATCGAGGACGTCAGGGGATTGCCGGCCGACGGCATTGTGCTGCGCCAGAACTGGCTGCGCGCCTATGATTTCACCACCGACCGAGGTGCCGCCGCGCTAAATGATTTTGCGCGCAACAACGATCCCTTCGTCAATCTCGGCAAGCTGCAGATTTCGGTTGAGGTCTCCAGTGTCATCAGGGCCTCTCCAGGCTCGTTCCGCGTGGCCTGGATCCAGCGCGCTTACGAGAACGGCAGCCTCAGTGCGACCGAACGCTGGACCGCAATCCTCACCGTCGTGATCGACGCTCCCCGCGATGCCGATCGCTTACGGAAAAATCCTCTTGGGGTCTATGTCAACGCCATCAACTGGTCGAAGGAATTGGGACAATGAAGTTAGCCCTCAAAAATCCATGGCCGGTCCTGTTTATTTCGGTCGCGGCGTTTGCAGGCTGCACCATTCCGCTCAAGCCGCCGCCACAGATTTCCTACGACGATGAGGCGCAGCCCGCCGTCCAGCTTGCCGATCCGCCAAAGCCGGTCGAGATCGTCGAAATACCGAAGCCGCTGCCTCTCCCCGGCCAGCTCAAGCCATTGCATGCGGTCAAGTCGAACCCGGAGTCGGGCGACCCCCGCAAGCGCGTCGAGAAGGCCAACGCAGCGGCGCGAATTCAACCGACGCGGAATGGCTACATCAATGCTGTCCAGGTCTATCCGTTCGCGCAAGGCGCGCTCTATCAGGTCTATGCCGCGCCGGGACAGGTGACAGACGTCGCCCTGCAGGAAGGCGAACAGCTCGTCGGCTCCGGACCGGTCGCAGCAGGGGATACCGTCCGCTGGATCATCGGCGACACCGAAAGTGGAACAGGTTCCACCAAACGCATCCACATCCTCATTAAACCAACAAGACCTGAGATCACCTCCAACCTTGTCATCAACACCGACCGCCGGACGTATCTGCTGGAACTTCGCTCCGCGGAAAAAACCTACATGGCTTCGGTATCCTGGCAATATCCGGAGGATCAGTTGATTGCGCTACGCCGTCAGAATGCGAGCGTAGAAGCTGCAACACCCATTGTGACAGGCGTCGATATCTCGCGCTTGCGATTCCGCTATGCGATCGAGGGCGATAACCCGCCCTGGCGGCCGGTTTCCGCTTTCGACGACGGCTCCAAAGTCTATATCGAGATGCCCGCTGGAATCGCGCAAGGAGAAGCGCCGCCACTGTTCGTGATCGGTCCTGAAGGCGATGGCCAACTCGTCAACTATCGGGTGCGGCAGAATTATTACATCGTTGACCGTCTGTTCGCCGCGGCGGAACTCCGGATGGGAGGCGAACATCAGCAATCCGTCCGCGTCAGCCGTACCGACGGGAGGGCGCGGTGAGCACCAACGGGGAAGGCGAAATTCAGTCGACCGGTACCAATAACGGCGATCAATCAGCGGCGATGCACCTCCGCGCAGAACGGCCACGCGTGACACGACTATCCCGAAAAGTCCTGGCCGGCGGCGCGGCGGTTGGATCAGTCGTCATTTTCGGCGCGATCTTCTGGGCATTACAGAACAACCAGTCACGAGTGCCAGCTCCGTCGGAACTCTACACGACAGACCATCGCAACGTTGCCGACGGCCTGGCCGGCCTGCCGCGCGACTATGCTGGGGTGCCGCGCCAGGCTCCGCCACTAGGACCAGCGCTGCCAGGCGATCTCGGGCGCCCGATATTGAACGCGCAAACTTCACCGTCGACGGGAATACCTGGCATCGATTCCGAGCAGCAACGTATCGGCCAGGAAATCGAAGCGGCTCGTTTGAGCCGGTTGTTCGCATCGACCAGCATTCGGGAGGTGGCAGCCTCGATTACACAAGCGGCTGCCGAAGGTCACTCCTCGACGGCCGTGCCAAACCCGACGAGCCAGTCAACGCAGCCGGCGTCAGACGATACCTTCACCCAGAATGGCCAGGATCGAAAACTCGCTTTCGTCAACGCGTCAGTCGATCGCCGCACGACGAGCCCGGACCGTGTTACGGCGCCTACCTCATCTTACGTGGTGCAGGCCGGCAATATTATTGCAGCATCCCTTATTACCGGTATTCGATCGGACCTGCCGGGACAAATTACGGCTCAGGTAACCGAGAATATCTATGACAGTCCAACGGGGCGTTTCCTGCTGATACCGCAGGGAGCGCGGCTAATCGGCATCTATGATAGCCAGGTTGCATTTGGGCAGTCGCGTGTGCTGCTGGTCTGGACCCGCCTGATCATGCCGAACGGTCGCTCAATCGTGTTGGAGCGTCAGCCTGGCGCCGATGCCGCCGGTTATGCCGGTCTCGAGGACGAGGTTGACAATCATTGGGGCGCTCTGTTCAAGGCGGCGCTCCTGTCGACGTTGCTCGGCGTCGGCAGCGAACTTGGATCCACCTCCGGTACCGGCAGCAATAGCGATGTCATCACTGCACTTCGTCGCGGATCCAGCGACGGTTTGAATCAGACCGGACAGAAAGTTGTTCAGCGGAATCTCAACATTCAGCCAACGCTGACAATCCGGCCAGGTTTTCCGGTCCGCGTGATCGTCAACCGCGATCTGGTCCTTGAGCCCTACTAAGGGTACGCGAGATAGATATGGCAAAACTTAAACTCGGTGCCATCGCTGATGATAAGTCGGTGTAGTTGACTGTCGAACTACCCGCAGCTCTCCATCGTGATCTGCTTGCTTACGCCGAGGTGCTAGCCCGCGAGACCGGACAGGGGATTTCTGAACCGACGAGGCTAATTGCGCGCATGTTGGCGCGGTTTATGGCAACGGATCGCGTGTTTTCCAAAATTCGTCGGGCGACTCAAGCGCGATCGAACGGCAGGGGATAGCGCTCCCCCAATAGCTTCAGGAAATTTGCAATGCCGGGTTGTCATCATCCGATCTCCAATGTGCTGAAAAGCCGACCTGGTTCCGCCCAGTTCCGTCGCGGAGTTCACGATAGGCTAAACCGGAAACAGGCTGGATGAGCTGCTGCCCTGGAACTGGAAGACTGCGCAACAGCAAGGCATTGCGATGCGGGCGGCTTGATGGGGCACGTCGACAAAGTCAGCCACGTGTTTACCCTCGGCCGTGTCGCCGAGATGCTTGGAGAAGACGAGGACTGGCTGTTCGATGTCGCCGAAGAAATGGACACCGAGGATGGCCAGCTATGGGTCGTCGGCGTCGGTGAAGACGGGGTAATGGCGTTCACCGATGACGGGATCGAGAACCTCAAAGAGCTGATCGCAATCCACAAGGACACCCCCAGCATCATCGAAAAACGCCGCCAAGCGCTCGCTGCGAATGATGAAGCCGAAGACCGAAGAACCCGACAAGATCTAACCGCTAACCGGATAGATCAGCGCGCTTGCGGCCTACAGCGCATGGTTACCATGCAAGTTCCCCGCTGACGGCGATGTGTAGAAGCCTATCGAAAGCTGGCCAGCCTCACCTTGGCTGGTCCGATGCGCCGTTACGACGAGCGAGTCGATTTGTTCCAGAATTGGTCGTGCGTGACGCAGAAAATTGCGCCCCGATGGTGTCGTAGTGACGCCAGCAGACTTGCTATCGTTTGCGCCTTCTGCGCAAAACCATGTCAACGCGTACGGGCGGCGGGAGGTATCAGCGAGGGATCGTCGGCAGTGATGCCCGTATGCGCTGCGAGAAATCGGGCGCCCCATCGGCGGCCTCTGCGACCTCGTTAATCTGCGAGCGTCGTCGCAGCTCGTCAAACGGCAGCGTCGTATCCAACCGGCCCGACTCGTAGAGGTAAGCATCTATCAGACCGTTTAGAAAATGACGGAAATCGAATGAGCCTGCCCGGCCGGAGGCATTCGCGTAACGCACGATGTTGATCGTGCAGCTGTTGGTCAGCAGGTGATAGAACTCCGGCCGATCGGCGAGTTCGTTGATCCGGGCCAGGTAGACCAGGAACAGCTGGCGCGCGTTGTCGGCCGCGGTATTGAGATGATAGAGGTATACCGCCTCCCGTCGGTGGTTGGTCCGCACGCCCACGAGGTCGCGCTCTTCACCTACCACGTAAATCAACTCGAATTGCTTGAAGAGGGAAGCGATAGGAGCAAACCCTTCACCGACCTCGGGCCTTGTTTCAATGGAGATACTCAGCGGTGGCGCATCGTCGAAGATGAAACTAAGGAACGTATGTCCGACCGGCCCCTGGGTAAAGTACGATACGTAGAAGTCGAGGCCCGTTAGGTGCGACAGCAATACGTCGCGCTCCTCATAATGTGGTGTGAAGTCATTCCGTGTACGGTAGTCGAAGTTGCGGACACCGGTGAGATGAATACGGTCACCATCGATGACTGCTCGCGGCATCACCGCGACTTCTGGTCGCCAGTTACGATCGTGCGAGGGCGGGATAGCGATCCACCATGCGACCACCACGAGAAACAGCATGATCGCAATCACGGACATGCGCCGTTGACGCGAAAACCAAAGAGCCCAGATCGCGAACGTCGCAAAGGCGCCAGCCAACCCCAGACGTAGCCCGGCCCACGGTAGATTCGAATAGTAAATAGCAAGGGTGGCCCACGCGATAAGCACGGCCCGGCACAAAAACCAGATTGCCGCGATCAGCCAGCCAAAAGACCTGGACAGGAACCTGCGAAGTGAACTCAGTTGCGCCTCCTGCGCGCCTCAACTGCCGAACGAATGTTGGGCGTCTCCGCTCGCAACGGTGATAAGGTGTATGTCATTTCACGTGTTCGCATGTGATTTCGCTCCCACCGGGTCGTCGAAAAGACCATCTAAGCCAGTGATTTATCGATCGCCGCCTTCGAAATGGTCTCGCGCTGCTCTATCTCAGCCAAATCACGCTCGAGGAAGAAATTGAGGAATGTTCGAATTGCCGCGATTGCTCCAAGGCGTCCGACTTCATCCCAGGTTGGAAGGATAGAAGTTTCGATGATGTCCGCCGCGAGCTGGAAAGTTAACCCGGCAACCAGCCAGCGCGCATACCGCAAATATGCAGTACGAAACAGCCCGCCGGTCGCTGACCGGTTGAAGATAGCGCGAACGCTCTGGAGGAATGCCTCAATAGTCCCAAAAGCGATGATCACCAACCCCATCGCATTGATGACAATGACCGCGTTTTCCGCGATGCCAATCATCCATTCCTTCATCAGATCCTCCTATGCCCGATTGTCTTACTCGGGACGTCCTTGCGTCAGTTTTGCAGGGCATGGCGACGCGATGCGTCGAATATAACCTGATCGTACTGCCATAGACGCTCGAAGAGGACGCGCGTAGTTTTGGAGGTCGCCTGCTCGCGGGCGATCTCGCCGATGGTCCGCTCTCCGTCGATTGCGTCGAACAATTTCTTTTCCTTAGCGTCGACCGGTAGATAGAGGTCGGTGGAGGTATGGTTCCGGTTGATAAGTACCGCCGCGGCGCCGGGTGGCAGGCGCTCCTCAACACACACGGTATCCGGCATACGGAGCGGCACGTAATCGAGCCACGTGTTGCGGTCGAAACGGATCGGCTGGGCGTTTCCCGGCAGGTCGTTCCGAAAAACGATGGCACTGTGCCGGATCATGGCGCCGCGGAAGAGTTCCACGGCTGCATACTGCTCAGGGGCGGGTAGCTGGATGAGCAGAGGCTGATGAGGAGAGGAGGCCAGCGCGCCGCATTGCGGGAGATACGGTGCCTGCCGCAGCCAACGCCCGAACTGCAGACCGGCGTCGCGGATGAAGTCGAACAGCTGTGGCACTGAGTAAGGCCGGTCCCGAGGATGCAGGAGCGCATCCGCAAGCGCAGCCTCGTCCGCGAAGTCCAGCGCATTGCGCAGGGGCACGAGCGGGTGATTCTGGGGCATAGCCCTAAGGCTGGTTGCGAGATCGCGGATCTCCGACGGAGTCGTCCCGATACCGAGCCTGCGGCAATACTCCTGTAGCATGTAGACCCCAGCGCGGCCGTACGGCGCATAAACCATCAGGTGCATGGAGCCATCCGGTTCGAGCACGTCGCGAAGTGACCGCAGGCCAGCATCGGGGTCGGACAGGTGATGTAGCACGCCGGTACTCACGACGTGGTCGAAACGACGGCCCAGCTCGCCAGCGCGCTCCACCGCGATCTGGTGCACTTCGAGGTTGTCAAGGCAATACTTGCGCTTGAGCTTCTCGGTTTGTCGAATGCTGTTTGCGCTGACATCAATCCCGGTCACCTTCGCGCGGGGCCAACGCAGCGCGTACTTGGCCGCCTGGGAGGTACCGCAGCCGGCGACGAGCACACTTCGATCTTCCCGATAGGACTCGGTTGGCCAAAATAGATGGGCATCAACACGCCGCCGCTGAAGATCGTTCCAGAGCCGCTTGTATCGGTCGAGGTCATCGACAGGGGGTGGATAGGGATGGAGCTCGTAAAATTCGCGCACCTCCTCCGCGACCTCCGGTGTCCTCGCTCTCTTCGCTTCGTAATCCTTCATGACACACGAACCATCAAGAAATAGACCCATGCATAGTTAGCCCTATGCATGGGTCAATTGTGGCGCCGAGTCAGAACCGATCTATTTCAATCGGTGAGCTGCGACGGGTCAATGGAGGCCACCATCGCCCGCTTCTTCGAGCGTTCTCAGCACGGCGTCTAGGTTGAACGAGGCCGGCTTTTGGCGTGGTGGATATTTTTTGAAATCCTCGATCTGTGCAGCCACAAGCGCCTGCATTGCATAAATTATATAGACGTGAGAGATTACCCAGTCCCAGTACGTGTTCGAATTCTCGTCGGCCCGTTCGAACGGGTCGCGACGCAAGTTGAACATCTTAGGGGCCCGCAAGCGGACGAACGGCTCGAACCAACACTGCAGCGTCTTCGCTCGCTGCTCCATCAGCACCACTTTCCAGTCCTGCATTCGAACGGCCAGGATTTCTCCGTCATCACTGATATAGAAGAAGGACTCTCTAGGGCTCTCCTTCACCTCGCCGGTCAGGTACGGCAGCATGTTATAGCCATCGATGTGGACCTTATAGGTTTTGTTGCCGATCTTGTGCCCTTTGAGAAGCTTGTCTGTGATATCCGGTTCGCCGGCGGCGGCCAAGAATGTCGCCAACCAATCCTGGTGGGTGACGATTCCATTCACCACCGAGCCCGCCTTGATCTTTTTCGGCCAGCGCACGAAGGCCGGCACGCGCCAACCACCTTCCCAGTTGGTGTTCTTTTCAGATCGGAATGGGGTGATACCCGCATCCGGCCAACTGTTGTAGTGAACGCCGTTATCGGTCGAGTACATGACGATAGTGTCTTCCGCTATTCCCAGTTCGTCGAGCTTGTTCAGCATGCGGCCAATGTTCTCGTCGTGGGCGACCATCACGTCGTTGTAATCCCCCTGACCGCTCTTGCCCTTGTGCTTCTGGGCGCAGTGGGTCCGGAAATGCATTGCTGTGGTATTATACCAGACGAAGAAGGGCTCATCCGCTTTGTGCGCCTCGCCAATGAAGCGCAGTGCGTGTTCGGTGACCTCGTCGTCAATGGTTTCCATTCGTTTTTTTGTCAGCGGCCCAGTGTCCTCGATTTTTTGTCCGCCCTTACCGTCAGCCCAGGTGTGCATAACGCCTCTGGGTCCGAATCGCTTTTTGAACTCGGGGTTCTTCGGATAGTCCGGATCTTCGGGCTCTTCCTCAGCGTTAAGGTGGTAAAGGTTGCCGAAGAATTCGTCGAAGCCATGCACAGTGGGCATAAACTCGTCCTTGTCGCCAAGATGGTTCTTGCCGAATTGGCCAGTCCTGTAGCCGTGCGGCTTAAGCAGTTCGGCGATGGTTGGGTCTTCCGCCCTAAGTCCGATATCGGCTCCGGGCATCCCCACCTTGGTCAGCCCCGTGCGAATCGGGTTCTGGCCGGTAATGAAGGCTGCGCGGCCCGCGGTGCAACTCTGCTGGGCGTAATAGTCAGTGAAGGCTACCCCTTCGTTGCCCACGCGGTCGATATTGGGCGTGCGGTAACCCATCTGGCCGCGATTGTTATAGCTGATGTTCCACCAGCCTATATCGTCCCCCCAGAGAATAAGGATGTTGGGTTTCTTTGATTTAGCCATTTCAATCTCCTGCGTTCAGTTTCTCAGTTTTGCTCAGGTTAGTAACTTGCGGCGAGCCACCACTAAATCCAGCGCAGTAGCACGGCAAAAAACGCGAACGTGCCAATAAAGATCAGAAGGATCGTTGTTGCGTAAATTGCTGATTTCATTTCTTCCGCTTTCACGCCTGCGATTGTCGCGAAACTCTCGCCCCACAGGTAGCGAAGCAGCCACTTATATTCCCAAAGCGAAAAGACAAGCGCCATGACGCCGCAAAATATCAGCGCAAGCCCAAGGTACCAGGCAGCCTCCGGAAAGCGGGCGGAATTGATCCCGGGTGTCTGATCCATACGGTCGAAGAACTGGACGATCGTAAAGCCAAACCCGATCAACGCGACAGCTGTGCGCGCCCACGCCATCATCGTGCGTTCGAGGGAGAGCCGCGTACGCAGCCAGGAAAAATGGCTGTCTGCTGTTGTGCGAACGACGAACCGATCGGACCCTTCGTTTAACTGTTGATCACTCATCGCTCTTACATCCGTAATTCTGTTGCCCGCGCTCAGAACAGCAAGTCATCGACGGCGGGCCACATGGAATTCGATCGGCAGCCCGCTCTCGAACGCTCAGTTTAACACACGTCACTCACGCTGAAGAGGCGCGTAGAAATGTTTCGTAACAACATCACCTCAGACTATGTCACTTGCATACTCGTTCCCTTATCGGATTTCGTTCTTGAGCGCATCGCCACGCCACCAGCGCGCGATACGCGCACACGGGCCACGCAGCAACAGGTAGGGGACAAAGGCGAGCAAGAGCGCCATGATGACCGCCTCAGCGGGATGAAAACTCTTGAACTCAATGAACTGATAGATCAGATCCATAAAGAGACCCAAAAGAACGATACGAGCGGTTGAGATCAATCCTTCGCGGAGGCGACTGCCGCGCTTCTCCGGGACGGAGAATATTGTCCACAGATAGGGAGAGCGCCCGGTTCGAGCGTCTTTTACGCCGTCAAACAGGGCTGCAATCGTCGCCATAATGGGCTGGAGGATAAAACGGAAAGTCATCGTCCCGCCTGGACGATCAAGCAAGTTTTGCCAGATGCGCTCGCGAACCTCGGCGGAGATGCCATACCACGCTACGCCAACAGCAACGAAAGCGACCATCAGGGCGACGGCCAACTGAGCCAATATAATTTGAGTCTTCGATGCTGTTCCTGCCATCGCCAAGGCTTCTTATCTCGCTCAATTCAAGACCCATCACTCTGAGGCGTCAAAGATCATTCGAAAGCGTTACGTAACAACAAATGGCACCAACTCTAATTGATGCACATCAATAGTCTCGAGGCTCTTTGTGAAAGTGGGTCAAGGACCATGCTCCCTCTACGCCGCATTGGCTGAAAAAATCACAGATTTGAACATGTCAGCGCACGAGTGTGCGTCGCCGTAGACGGGCAAAATTTTGGGCCAAGACGAGAAGTGAGGCCGCCTCGGTTGGCTCGTCTTTTGTGTGCAGTAACGTCAGCAAGCTGAAATCACCTACAGCGCACTCGCCCCCAGCGATCTCGCCAGCACGAACGGCAATGGAGGCGCCCCCAGCGATCTCGCCAACACCGACGCCACGAAACCTGTGTTACGTCACCTAGTTCAGCCGTGACACCCACCGCGAGTGGGGCGATCGGTGCAGCTTGAGCAGCGCCGGACACGGCGGCGAGAACCAGGCCCGCAAACGCCATCGCAAATACCATCCGAAACATGTGTCTCTCCCCCCTTTGAGTTTTTCAAAACTGTCACACCCAAAACCGGCCGTCATTGATGCAAATCAATATACCGCTCGACGATTTGATAAAGCTGACCGCTCGCCACCATCGAGAAAAACTCATACCGCAAGTGAAATTGTTACGAAGCTTAGCCTGGTCGACGAGTTGATGACGCACGGCCGGTCCGTTTCGGAAACGGGCAAGTCATCAGTGTAGCAGAGTTAACCTAGTTCACTACCGACGAGCAGGTGGGCGCGTGAGTGCGTTGCGGTGCAGTGATTCAGCGCACGCCGGCGCTATAGAGAACGTTTTGTGCTTGGAGGTTAGCACGATCACGCTGTTCATCGTCAATGGCACGGCCACGTCTGAAAGTGCGGTAGCGTTTGCCTCAAAACCGTGCTGAACTACGTTCGGGCAGCGCTTCCATCCGCTACTTGACTTACGTCAAATGACTGGAAGAGCATGTGTGTAAAATCAAAAGCGCCGAAATGTCCGTTGGTTGGCCTACGATTTCAGGAGGAGGAAGCGATTTGAAACACCAAAACTGTAGATGGCGGAGGTTATTTGTCGCGGTTGGTTTAGCGACAGTTGGATCCTTGTTGGTGATCACAACCTCTTTCGCCCAATCATCGGAAAGTTGCCGTGCATACGCTGAGGATTACTCTTATCGCTATTCGACCGATAGCGTCTGGGGCAACGTTTTCCGCGTCGGGCGACGCCGCGCCGCAGCTAGGGCGATGGCCGCCGACAGGTCACGCCGCCTTCAAAGATCGACACTCTTCGATAACGCCTACGCGCGCTGCATGCGTGGTCAATGGCCGTGAGGGGGATCGGCTGTTCTCAGCCAAGCTCTAAGTGTCTCCCTAGGGGATCGGACTTATGACCATGCGATGGTTCCACCTAACCGTGATAGTGCTGCTGGCTGCTGCCACTATTGTTTTCGCGGTCCAAAACTTCGAGATTGTCACCGTCACATTCCTCAGACTCAGCGCTCGCGCACCGCTAGCGCTGCTGGTTGCCATAATCTACCTGCTCGGCATGGCGACAGGCGGGAGCCTGCTCGCGCTGTTACGTCGTACAATTCAAGGGGCAAGTCTCACTTAGATTCGCATCGGGAAGGACCGATAGGTCACGCTGTCGGGAATACGGCGAGCGAGATACCATGCGCGCGCCCCTCGCTTTTCAGGACTTCATCGAAATTTGCACTAGAACCGCAAAACCGCTGACGGTGAATCACAAACATAGTGTCTCTCGTAATGAGGGCATGGCGACGCCTGTCGCGATAGCCAGACGTTTCGACTACCTGCCGGAATTTCATCTGGTTACCGCCAGCGCAAAACGTCAATCTCCTGGAATGCGGCTGCAATTGTTGCGAAAAATGTTGATCCAACTCAACCACCCGGCCGCTGCTAGCAGGTAGTAGAGATACGAATGTCCTCGTGAACGGATCGGCGCAAGCCAACTCTCGGAGCCGGAATTTATGATTGACAATTACACCATGCCCCAAGCGCTGGGGACTTCGGCCAAGCGGCGGTTTCACGTCATGGCAAAGCCGAGCGGATCCGCCTGCAACCTGGATTGCAAGTACTGTTTTTATCTCAGCAAGGAGACGTTGCCGAACGGACCCGGTACCGGCCAGATGGATGATGAAACCCTTGAGCTCTTCATCAAGCAATACATCGAAGGCGTTACTGGCCCGGAGGTTGTCTTTTCCTGGCAAGGAGGCGAACCCACGCTCCGGGGCCTTGAGTTTTATCGTAAAGTAGTTGCACTGCAGAAAACGTATGCAAAGTCCGGTCAACGCATTGAAAACGATCTGCAGACAAATGGCGTTCTCCTAAACGAAGAGTGGGCGGAATTTCTCAAGGAAAATCGTTTTCTCATTGGTTTGAGTATCGACGGTCCACGCGAACTGCATGATCGATTTCGTGTCAATAAAGGCGGCGGGCCGACGTTCGACAAGGTCATGGCAGCAGCAAATATGCTGCGGAAGAATGGCGTACGATTCAACACGCTTACATGCGTTCATCGCTTCAATGCCTCCCGGCCGCTCGACGTTTATCGATTTCTGCGGCGCGAGTTGGATTCCACGTACATCCAATTTATCCCGATCGTGCAACTCAGGGATTTTGAAACCACTGCGCCGCATACTTGGGACTCTTCCAGACTTCCTGCTGTCGGTAGCCCAGAAGCCCATCCTGATCATCCTAATTCGGTGGTCACCGACTGGTCGGTAGATCCAGAGGAGTATGGCTATTTTCTCTCCAAGATATTCGATGAGTGGCGCCGCAAAGATTTAGGCCGAGTGCTCGTCAATCATTTCGAGACGCTTGTGGCTCAGCACTTGGGCCTTCCTTCACAGCTCTGCATCTACAGCGAGGTTTGCGGCAAGGGCCTCGCTGTAGAACATGACGGAAGCGTCTATTCCTGCGATCATTATGTCTACCCGGAGTATCGCCTGGGAGCGATCAGGGAGAAGTCACTGGCTGATTTGGCATTCACGCCCGCGCAAGTCAAATTCGGCTTTGCAAAGTCAGAGACGCTCCCGCGCTATTGTCGTGAGTGTGCTTATCTCAGCGACTGTTGGGGAGAATGTCCGAAGAACCGTTTGATAAAAACGCCAGATGGCGAGCCAGGCCTCAATTATCTCTGCGCCGGATTAAAGAAGTTCTACAAGCACGCGTTGCCGGAGATAGAGCAAATCGCCGCGGGGATCCGTAGACAGTCGAACCCACCTGGTGCGCTTGGGGGGGTCCGCGCGTTTGAAAGCGATTTGTGAGTTGGCTGCGCCGGTTTGTCTTTGGTTCGAGAGCTATCGGCGTGGAGGCTGCTGGTTTGGTCTCTTTGCAAAAGGCTGTGAACAGGCCGGAATATGAGACAAGGATTCACGCATGGAACAGCTTGCGAATATTATGCGGAGCTTGAGGCTTGAGCGCCGCAATCTATCGTCTGATTTGATCGCCGGGCTCACGTTTGCGGTGGTCAACGCGCCGCAAGCCATGGCACACGCACTGCTAGCATCGGTTAATCCGGTATTAGGCATCTATTCGTTGATGGTAGCGGTGCCGATCGGCGCGATCTTCACCAGCTCGGTCTACATGAACGTGTCCACCACCGCCGCGCTGTCAGTGGCAGCTGGTGACGGACTGGCAAGTATGCCTGACAGTCAGAAGATCGAGGCGTTGGCCGCGCTCGTCCTGTTGGTAGGTGGCATCCAACTGTTGGCGGGTTTGTTTCGACTGGGCTTCCTCGTTCGTTTCGTCTCCAACGCGGTGATGACGGGCTTTCTCAATGGCGTCGCCGTGCTGATTATCTTGGGACAATTGGGCCACCTCACTGGCTTCAACAGCTCTTATTCGAACCAGGTCGCTCGCGCCCTGGACCTCTTCCTCCACCTCGGTCAGGTCAACGTCCAGACGACGATCATCGGCCTGCTGACGCTGGGCGGAATCGCATTGCTGTTGGCGACGCCGTTGCGTAAATTCGCCTTCATCATCGCCATTGCCGTAACCACCGCTTTGCTGGTCGTTTTGACCCTCCCAGCGTTGTTCACCGCCGCAGGCTTCGACACAGTCCAAACGGTGGGTGAGATCGCAAAAATTCCCCGCAAGTTGCCCGAACTGGCGATTCCGCGACCAGCCCTCTTTTTTTCTATGCTGTTGCCGGCCTTCTCTGTGGCGCTCATTGGCCTCATTCAGGGCGCAGGCGTCAGCCAGGGTACCCCCAACCCGGATGGTAAGTACCCCGACGTCTCGCGTGACTTCTCGGGCCAGGGCGTTGCCAACATCGCCACTAGTTTTGTCGGTGGGATCCCGGCCGGCGGATCGATCTCCGGCACGGTGCTGATCATGAGCGCCGGCGCCAAGTCCCGCTGGACCAATATCTTCGGTGGGGTGTTCGTGGCCGTCGTCGTGCTTGCGGCCGCGCCGTTGGTCGAGTTGGTACCCATGCCTGGTCTGGCCGCGTTGCTCATCGTGGCCGGTTTTCAGGGACTACGAATCGAACCCGCGATCGTCGTATGGAACACTGGCAGGCTGACGGCAATCGTGATGATCATGACCTTTGTGGCGACACTGCTCGTCCCGCTGCGCGATGCCGTGTTGGTGGGAATGGCCTTTAGCATCCTGCTCCACGTGTTCAGAGAGGCGAACAAGGTCGTTATCACTCAGATCCTGCCCGTAGCGGGTGGCCTGCCGGAGGAAGGGCCTGTTCCCAAGCTCCTGCCCAGCAACGAACTGACCATGTTGCAGGTGTATGGCAATCTATTCTTTGCCGGTGCAAGGTATGTGGAGGAGATGCTTCCGGCAGTAAGCCAGACCACTCACGCGGTGGTTGCCCTATCGCTACGAGGTAAGCCGGAGACCGGCAGCACTTTCATGTCAGTTTTGCAGCACTATGCCCAGGACCTGCAAGCCCACGACAGCAAGCTGATGTTGGTCGGCGTGGATTCGGCTTTGCGCGATCAGCTCGCAAAAACCGGGGTGCTCAAGATAATCGGTGAGGAAAACGTCTTTCTGGCTACATCGCAATTCGGGGGGGCAATGAACAAAGCAGCCGCGGCTGCCTACGCCTGGCTCGGGCGTCCCCCAGGTGGCCCACAGCTCGGTATTGGCAAGGTCACGCCGTTAACAGCCCAGGCCTAGCCCAAGTGGACCTTCAATCGGTCGCTAGCGGCTTAGAGACAACCAGTGAAAACTTTGAAAATCTAATCCATCGTCATTTCCCGGAGTATTTCCGCGTTAAGCGCTGACCACAAGCCAAATGCTAAACTCTTCCCAATCCGCCGGAGGTTCTTTGCATGGGTCCAGGATTAGATGGCGGGATCAGCTTCGGCGGCCTCGCGACCGCTCGCTCAGGGCTCAGTCGACGTAAAGCCATACTGAGGCGGGCCATCTTACCGCAACAGCGAAGGCCATATAGCAACACCCGGCAAATAGAAGCCAGATGCCTGCGACTATACTCGGTTCATAAATCCCCGAAAATGGAAAGTGCACATATAAACCGGCAGCGGCTAACAGCGCAAAAATACCTGACGCAAGCAACCATCCCCAACCAAGCTGAGCGCGAATTTTTATAGCGAAGGCAATTTGAGCGCAGCCTTGAACGAGAAATGCTGCTGCTATTAGGGTTGTTAGTGTAACTGCGCCAGTTAACGGGGTGAGAAAAATAACAGTGCCGCCAACCGTCGCTAACACTCCCGTCGACAAATTCCACACAAACCCACACCACAGCTTTACTTGAAACGCCTCTATAATTTGGGCAAATCCTCCACCCGCGAGTGTCACACCCACTATCAACCCAGTGGCAACCGTAGAAATCCGTGGGAGAAAAATCGCGACGCCTCCCAGCAACGAGAAGATCATGCCAAGTAGAAGAAACGCGGTCCAGTTCGTACGTACTATCGTGCAGTTCATCAGCTAAACCTGATCGAAAAAACACTATGGCTTTTTCTTTTTGTGTCTGTCTGATTTGTTCTTAAAGAAGGACGCTTTTTCGCCCTTGATACAGGTCAAGGTCGATGGCTCGGCACATGGTGACAAAATAGAATTTATTTGCAAGGTAACGTTAGCTCGCTCGTTCCGAGACTGGTCTCAAGCCGATCCTGCTCAGTTTTCTGACCTGCAAGCAAAGTCGGTCGATGCGGATGGCGGGCCGATGACCCGAACGCAAATTCCTGCTATCAAATCCAAATGACGATCAGCATCGCGAAGCGAAATCGCCCAGTACTTGCTCTGCTTTGCCTGATGTTCACGTCACTCGCCGGGCTCCTGCTGCTGCCGGTGATCTCGCAAGATCAGAGTTACCACGATTTTGCCGATCAACGTACTTTGCTCGGCATACCGAATTTTTGGAACGTAATCTCGAATTTTCCCTTCGTGCCCATCGGCGCGGTGGGGCTGTGGCAATTTCGTCGTGATCCAGCAACCGTAGTGCTCTTCCTGGGGATATTTTTGACCGGCTTCGGCTCGGCCTATTATCACTGGAATCCGAACGATGGAACTTTGTTTTGGGACCGGTTGCCGATGACGCTCGGCTTCATGGCAGTCCTTTCGGCCGTGATCGAGGAGCGCGTGTCCGCAAGAGCGGGAGTGGCGCTACTGTGGCCACTCCTCGCAGTCGGCATTTTTAGTCTGCTGCTGTGGCTTTGGACTGACGATCTCCGGCTCTATGCCTGGGCGCAATTTTTCCCGTTGCTGGCATTGCCAATTCTTTTCCTGTTCTGCCCCGCGAAATATACCGGAACATCGCATTGGCTTATCGCAATAGCATTTTATGCGCTCGCCAAAGTGCTCGAGTATTATGATGATGCAATTTATTCGACTCTGCTTTTTGTGAGCGGACACACGCTCAAGCACCTTGCCGCGGCTGCGGCTTGCTTCGCGATCTTAAAACATTTTCAGGTCCGCGGGCCGATCATTGCAGGGAACCCCGCGAGATAGGTCTCTGCTGATGGAGCAGAGCGATTAGCAATTTGATCAAAATGTATCACGGCTGCCGCTGGCGCTTGGATTGATATTCCAAATCGCCGCAACTCAATATTTACGCACCAAATATGGTGATGGAGATATCAATGCTGAAAATGCGTTTTGTCATGATTACAGTTGTATTCTTGGCTATTTTCGGTCCGCTTGGGATCGCACATGCCGAGCCCATTCGGGTCGGTGGGTTGACCTGCACCTCGAGTCCAAGAGTCGGATTGATTATTGCATCACGGCAGATGCTACGATGTGCATCTAGGTCGAGCGCTCCGCCACGGCACTTGGTTTACTCAGGTTCGACCCGTGGACTTGATTTCGATATCGGCGCAGCACGACGCGGGGCGCTGTTCTGGGTAGTTTTTGCACCAAATACGCGCTTTAGTCGGCGCGCGCTGCGAGGAAATTATGAAGCCGCGAACGGAAGTGTGATGTCGAACCTTGGTTTAGGGACCAACGTGCTGATTGGCGGATCTCAGCGCACGATCTTCTTGCAGCCACTATCGGCTGAAGGTCAAATTGGCATTAACTTGGCGGCCGGAGTGTCAAACTTATCGATCCGGTAGTAAACAAGCCAAACTGTCTGACTTCAAAAAGATCCCACCTACTCAGAATGGATTGATGTAATTCAATATAGCAATCTGACGCAACATGATCTTGCGGATGATATACGTGATACGGGCGCGATCAGTGAATATGCCCGCTTCACCTGAGCTTCCGGCCGGCAAACTGGCGGCAAACTCCTTATCGTCGAGCGCAACACGTACGACAAATGGCACCGTCTGCGTCCCTTCGGGCGCGATCGCAACGCCGGACACTTGTATTTGGCCGGTCGCGACCGCCTGCAGGACGGCCTCAACCCTTCCAGTGTAGATTCGGCCTGGTTTAAATTTGAATGTTAGTTCCACCTCCTGTCCTGGAGCGATAAAACGCGCGCCGATCTGTGGAACTGCAACGCCGACCACAGTGTCCGATGTGTCGATGAACGCCATGACCGGAGCTAGCGGCAGGTTCGCGACCCGCGCACCTTTGCGAAGTGCCAGATTTGTTACAAATCCATCCGTTGGCGCCCGCACAACTGTGGCGTCGAGGTTCCACTTCGCACCGTCGAGTTGCGCGCGCAGCCGATCGACCTCCGCTTGGCGCTCCTCGACATCCCACGCGCGTCCCGTGCCGCGGTCCTGCAATTGCGTTACTTGCGCGAGACGCAGCTCCTGAAACCGCAATTGAGCTTCGATTGCCCCGACTTGCGCCTGGAACGGGACAGGATCGATTCGAAACAGCACGTCATTTGCCTTGATACGCTTATTCGGCTCGACCGGCACTTCTATGACTTCGCCGGCGACGTTTGGGACGATCTGAACGGAATGCCGAATAACAAGGACCGGCCCTGACGGCGCACCCCATCCCATGGGGATGAAGAGACCAACAAGTAGTCCCAGCAGCACGATGGCCGGAGAGATCTTCCAGAACAGGTTGAACGGAACGATCGTCAATTTCACCAGTATAAAAAGTAAGACGAGGTAGACGTTGAGAAGGACAATGATCATCGCGCGGCCCCGTTCTCATGCGGCGTCGGCACATCGACATAGGCCCAAATCAGCGCTAGCGGCCAAAGCGCGAAGCCAAGAAGCAAAGTGACCCATCCAGCGACCGTGACCGCCTGTTTCCAGGGGTGCTCACGTTTCTTGGCGATCATGCCGGGCAACATGGCCAGAAACACGATGACTGAAGCCGTGCAAGCGATCAGTACAATTAAGACAATCCAAGCCAAGATAAAAAGCATTTGTACCGCTCCCTAAATCTCTTATGTGCCAGCTGTCAAACGTAAGCAGCGCCGACTAGCATTTTTGACTGATAGATTAAGTGCTCACAATCGTCCGACCGCGATTCTCCGCAGCCGCATCAAGTTAGTAGCATCGGCCAATTGACGTGAATCAATTTGGGGTGCTCCCCATTTGCCGCCGTGCCCGGCGTTTGTCGGTACATCTCAAGCGACATAGCTATTTATGACGCGCAGAAGGCTCTCGGTCGCAGCTTTCAAGTCCGGACGCGAAACGCCAACATAATGAGCGACGCTCCCTCCACGAGCAGAAGCGTAGCAAACACAAGTGGTACCGCCAGTGCCGTAGAACTGAGCAATAGTACTCCGATGAGTAAATTGAACGCACCCGAAATCCCGATGAGAAAAGACCAAATCCACGGGACGGAGCGATCGACAAACGTTTGCACCAGCGAAAACATGCCGTTCATCAGGAAGAAGACGCCAAGAAACGTTACGAGCGAGACAAGCGCAGCGCTGGGAACAGTGATTAGCATCACTCCCAAGAAAATTCCGGCGATTCCCTGGAGCAGGAAGACCCACCAGACGCTCAAACGCTCTCGTCGCCAGGTTAAAGTAGCCATGACATCAAACTCTAATCTTAAGCTTTTGGTTGCGAATGGAGATTCCATCAATCTTTGAACTGATCAAACGAGGCGATCAATCAACCATCAAATCGTCCTGCGTTACCTTGATGTGTATCAATGTTGGCCATCAGTTTGGATGCAATAATACTAACTAAACCGAGGGGGTGAGTATTCATGTCGCTAGCGATTGGGTTGCTGATGATATTGACTGGGCTCGCCATTATGGCATTCGGCCTTTTCATGTTCTATGCGTGGCTTCCATTGCTCTATGCCCTAGTCGGGTTCGACGTGGGGCTTATGCTGGGTCGGGCATTTACTGGGGATGTCGGTACAACTGCCATTGTCCTCGGAATTGCCGGTGCGTTTATTCTTGGTGCCGCGTCTTATATTCTTGAGCCCTATCGGCGCATTTTGCTTGGCGTTTCCGGTGGAATGCTGTTCGGCCTTTCTGTGGCCGCCGCTTTTGGGCTGGATGGCTGGTTTGGCGGCTTCTTTGGCAGAATGCTGGCGTTAGTCTGCGCCGTGGTCGGGGCCATGCTTGTGCCACGGTTCTTCGACTTATTTGTTATCGGTGCATCCGCCATCAGTGGTGCAGCCATGGTGATGACAGGCGCGAACCATATTCTCCCAAGTGTCGGATTTTTCGACCGTGCCGCCGGCGGCGTGTTGCCAGCGATATTGACTATAGTTCTGGCCGTTGCAGGTGTGAGCTGGCAACGCAGCAACATCGCAAAGTGGACCAAAGGTTGATTCAGATGTCGCCGGCGGGCCGCGGCGTTTCAGTTGCTTCGAAAAGCAAACCAAAACGGTCCGTCCCGAGGTTGATTTTGCAATCCTAGGAGTAACCATTTGCCCGACTGAGGAGAGGCAAGGTTTCCCTTGCGGTGTTTCGCGCGATTCTCGTCTAAAAAATGGATCAAGTACTATCGCGCGGTCGTGGTCGACGCGTTAAGCTGGTGGAGTTGAAAGCCAGCACTAGGGACCTTGTCGATGCTGAAATCGAATATTCAAGATGATCCCGGCGCGTCCACACTTGAGACGCGAGATCGCGCAGACATGATATTCATTCCCGGCGGCAGGTTCCGCATGGGCTCGGACAAGCATTATCCGGAAGAGGCGCCGGTCCACACCGTGAACGTAGGTTCCTTCTGGCTCGATAGAACGCCGGTCACAAATCGCGATTTTCGCAAGTTCGTTAATGCGACCGGTTATGTTACCTTTGCCGAAATCGCACCTTCCTTAGAAGACTACCCCGGCGCGTTGCCGCACATGCTCAGAGCTGGCTCGCTGGTTTTCAATCCGCCAGATCATCCTGTTGATACTAGGGACTGGATGCAATGGTGGACATTTAAATTCGGAGCCAGCTGGCGTCGACCTTACGGAAAACGCAGTTCGATCAGCGGGCTCGACGATCATCCCGTCGTTCATGTCACGTACCGAGATGCTGAGGCCTACGCGAAATGGGCCAATAAGGATTTGCCAACCGAAGCTGAATTCGAGTTTGCTGCGCGCGGTGGTCTCCACGAGGCCGAATACGCGTGGGGCGACGAATTCACCCCTGAAAATCGGCAGATGGCAAATACCTGGCAAGGAATATTCCCGTTCGAGAACCTCGCTCTGGACGGCTTCGAGCGGACCTCCCCAGTGACCGCCTTCCCGCCCAATGGCTACGGCATCTACGACATGATTGGCAATGTCTGGGAATGGACTAGCGACTGGTACTCAACAAAACACGAGGCCGATGCGCCTAAGTCGTGTTGCATCCCCGAGAACCCACGGGGCGGACCGGAGGAGGCTAGTTATGATGCGTGCCTTCCGAACATCCGAATTCCCCGCAAGGTCCTGAAAGGCGGTTCGCATTTGTGCGCGCCGAACTATTGCCGGCGCTATCGACCAGCCGCCCGGCATGCAGAGCCGATCGACACTTCCACGAGCCATGTCGGATTTCGATGCGTGCAGCGAGGGGAAAAAGACTAGTTTGTGTTGGCAAACGGTCGACTGGAACGAGCACTATCCAGTGCTTCAGGGTGCATCGAGCGCGTATTCCGATGGCGCCTTGCTCCTGGGTGGAAACACCCAGCAAGCAGAGCCAGGCGCGCCCGCGCCGTATTTCCGCGCGCGAAAATTTCCGCATTATCCAAAAAAGATCAAACATTTCCGCGTTGGGTCAGCGCCGACTTCCAAAATAGGCACAAAGCGAACACGCCCGTCGGTTTTTGAGCGCCGACTGTTGGCCACGAGCTTGAAATCCCACTCGCATAACCAAATCGCGACCTTGATTCAGCGACGGGTATCCGTAAAATGACGTAAGTTAGATGTTAGCTTGTGCCTGCGCTTTTCCGGCGATATGCCGTATTACTTTCCGCCACCATAGCGCTTCGCTCGCTGTTAATAGGCTGTCCTAGTTATTTCGATAACAAGCGTTTGGAGGAAACAATGTCGACACTGCGTCGGATACTAGTTTCGCTATTTTTTCTTGGGTTGGCGGTAGTGATACCGCTCGCGGATGCACTTGCGCAACCTGCTTTGCGCGGTGCTGTCGTTGGAGGCGTCGTAGGTGGCCGCCGAGGCGCAGCTATCGGCGCAGCAACCGGCGCCGCCGTAGGAGCTCACAGGCGTTATTGGCACGGTCATTATGGTCATTGGCGCGGAAATAATTTTTATTATTGGCGCAACGGTAATTGCTGGGTCCGTACATCAAGCGGCAGATCACATGTGGTGTCGTCTCGATATTGCCGTTGACGCTTGTCGACCGCCATTCGTATCGTCGCGCACCTATCTACGTCGGCGCGCGAATGCACTATTGGAAGGAGGAGGCGTGCTTGTGCTTGTCCGACAGCAGACTCAAAAGCCTAAAATTGAAACTAGCTAGCACTACTTTGGCACTTTAGACTTCCCGAATATTTGCAAGGAGCATGTCACAGTGAGGACATCGTCGGGGTGGAGGTCTTGCGAAGAGGTCGAGGATAGCTTGCCTGATGGCCGGCATGCTTGGTTGTGGTGGCGGTCCTGAGATTCTTTTTTTTCCGTCCCGCTGCTTTGAGGCGGCGGGATTGGAGGAAGGCGTAGGCGATCATCGTCATCAACGCATGTCGATGTAATCCCGTCCAGGATCTACCTTCGAAGTGGTCGAGCCCAAGCTCCTCCTTGAGCTGCTGGTGGGCCTGTTCACAGACCCACCTGGCCTTGATCGTGGCAGCGAGCGTCTTGATGGTGGCATCGGCCGGCAGGTTCGACACATAGTATTTTTGCTCCCCGGTAGACCGCCGCTCGCCGACGAGCCAGACCTCGTCGCCAGGCATGCACTGCATACGGTTATCGAGCATCCGGTGCTTATGGCCATCCGCAACGCGGACACGGCGGGCCGTGAAGAGACATGTCAGCCGACCTTTGGTGCCCCGCCGCCAGCTGACCCTTTGCCATTTGCCTTCGGCCAATAACGCTTCAGCAGAGACCGGTGGCTGATCAGGGATGTGGTATTTGCGGGGCTTTCCGGTCTTCGCGATGGGGAAGATCAGGGCAATGTCGGCGGGATAGACATTCTGGCGCCGCGACAGACCCACCGCCCACAGCAGACCGCGTTCGCTCAAAGCCTGACGGAAAGGCCCGCTGGAGCCGTACCCTGAATCGGCAAGCACACAGCCGAAACGCGCGCCGGAGGCGATGACGCGGTCGATCTCCGCCAAGGCGATCTCTGGCTTGGTCCGCGCTGCGCGGTGCTCGACTGGAACGCCCGCACGCTTCAAACGCACCGGATTACTCGTCCAACTCTCGGGAACGAAGAGACGTAATGCCACCATGACCGGCACTTCACCCCGTGCAAGCGTCAGCGACACCAATGTTTGGCAATTGGCCGTCTTGCCGAGAGACGAGGCATATTGTGGAGCGACACCAACCGAACGATCGCCCTTCTTCGGCATCGCCGTGTCGTCGATGACCAGCACCGCTTCCTTGCCGCCTACCAGGCGATCGGCCTGAACCAGCAATTCCGCCTCCAATGGCGCTGCATCCCAAACGCCATCAGCAATGAAATGGTGCAACTGGTCATACTCGCCCGGTGCCAGCCGCGCCGCCATCGGCTGGACGCTCTTGCGATCACCCGGTCCAATCAATCCCGAGATATAAAGCGGACACATCCGCCGCCGTGCCTTGTGGCCCAGGCGATCCAGGAATGGCTTGAGCCAGCGTCCAAGCTCGTCTTCCCACTTCGACTTCGTGCCCACCATGGTCGGCCCTCCAAAACCCGACCATCCATGAATCATTGAAAATCTGATTCGGGAATCCAGTTTCGCCAATCAATCGCCAAATTCTGCCAAAGTAGTGCTAGGGTCCAGACTCATTAAATCCACCATACAAGAGCAGCGGCGAGACAGACAGAGGCGAGGAAGTTTCGCGCCAGCCGATCGTATCGGGTTGCAATGCGCCTAAAGTCCTTCAATCGACTGAAGGCGTTTTCGATACGCCGTCGTTCCTTGTAGAAGCGCTTGTTGAAGCTGCGAGCCGCTTTTTTCAAGCTTGAATGTAAATATGAAAAGTGCAATACGGAAAAAGATAGGCGGAAAGCGTCCTGGCGCCGGTCGCCCCGCAACCGGTCATGACCCTTCACGCACGTTTCGCCTTTCGAACGAGTTTATAGCAACCTTGGACGTATGGTCCGCTCGCCAAGACGACAAGCCCTCACGCTCCGAAGCCATCCGCCGCCTGGTCGAGCTCGGGCTCAAGGCGAAAGGGAAATCTTGATTGATGGGCCTATTGCTGAAGTAATGGGATTCTGGGTCACAAGCTGAATCACGGAAAAGATAGCGAGTAGTGCCGAAACGGCACTGCACAAGGGAGGGTCGTGATGTTCTTCGTTCAAGAAGGTTTTACGTATCGAAATTTCCTGATGGATATGATTGCGGTATTCGCATTTGTCGTGTGGTTCTGGCTACTCGTTGTAATCTACGGCGACCTATTCAGGCGTCACGACATTGCCGGGTGGAGTAAAGCGCTATGGGTGCTAGCGCTGATTCTTACGTCCTACCTTGGCATCTTTGCCTACATATTCACCCAAGGGAAAGGTATGGCCGAGCGCAACGCTCAGCGGGCCCAACAGGCGCATGATGAATTGCGTCACATCGTCGGCTTCAGTGTCGCAGACGAAATTGCTAAGCTTGATGAGCTAAAAAAGTCGGGATCGATAACCGACGTCGAGTACGGACGTCTGCGCGCCAAGCTGGTCTAACGGGCTTGCCGGTTCGGTAAGCTCGGGCTGAAGGTGAAGAACCGAAGGACTCAGAAGATGAAGGCCTGCCTGCTTGTTTTTAGCGCATTCATTGTAATGCTGGTCCTGATGCCGATGCCTGTTGATGCCCGGTATTGTCTTCGTCGTGCGGGATCGATCGGCCCGGGTCGATGTGATTTCAGCACGCGCCAGGCGTGCATGCGCATAGCATCGGTATCGCGCGCGACTTGCAGCCGGAGTTCCCCAACGTTTCATCATAGCCCCTCAAGAATGCGCTGAAGCTCCCAGCTTGTGGAGATCGGGCTGAAGGCGAAGGAAGTGAGCGGCTACAATGCTCGACCCGGCTCCTAAACTTCCTGACGATACGTTGATCGAGATAGTGCGCTTTCCGACCATCCACCGAAACGCGTTGATGTCGGCAGGACTAGAGACGATCGGCGAAATTCGCGCGAAGCCGGATGACGGTCTGGGAAGGATCACGCGGATCGGCAAGGAATCGCTGGCCTACCTCCGCAGGACGCTCGGCGGGGTTCGATAGGCCGAATCGCTTAGGCAAGCTCTCACGGGCGGCTTTCGCACTTGAGCAACCTGCGATAGCCTTGCCTCATCGAAGGGGGAACAATGTGCGGATTTTGTAGCCAACGCAGCCCACGGAGATGAACGCTGCCATAACAATTGTCGTTTGCCTCGCCGGAGCTGTCGGAAGCGCAAAGCTTTGCTGGAAATGCATCGAGCCCTGGCATCTAGCCGCACAGGCACAGGGCGGTGCCCGCTATCGGCGAGCGCGTACAGTTACACCGTTGTGCGTGGCCGTCGCCTTTCTTACCGGGCTGTTCGGTACAGCGTTCATCCTACATTGGCTCGTCTAGGTGCAATTAGGCTAGAGCATTTTCCGCTCTGGCGGAATCGGAAGGGGATTCCCTTGCTGGGGCAAATCATGATTCATGTTGAGGGCTGGTGATGGAGGCCAGCCCACATGGCTAAACCCTTGTCGCCAGATCTTCGCATTCGCATCATTCGTGCCGTGGAGGATCAGGGCATGAGCTGTCGGGGCGCTGCCGCCCGGTTCGGCGTGGCGCCATCGACTGCGATCGAACTGGTGAACGATTGGCGGAGCACCGGCACCTGTGAGGCGCGTGTGCAGGGCGGGGACCGGCGCTCGGCTCGGATCGAGAGCCATGCTGCGGAGATACTCGCCCTGGTCGAGGCCACACCTGACATGACGCTGGCCGAGATCGCCGAGCATCTGTTCAAAGCACACGGCGAACGCTTCGTGCCGAGCGTGGTTTGGCGGTTCTTCGACCGCCGTAGCATCACGTTCAAAAAAAACATCTCACGCCAGCGAGCAGAATCGGCCGGACGTGGCCGTGGAACGCGCGGCGTGGAAGGCATCTCAGCCTGAGATCGACATCCACCGGCTGGTGATGACTTTTGAGCAGCTCGTACCCACCGACAAATGGCTTGAAACTCGCAACCGGCATTCCGACAAAGAGAAATTCCATAGTGATCTCAATCGGCCGGAAAGCTACGAAATGTCGGAACGGCTATTGAAAACATTGCGAAAATCCGGAGACTTCCAAGCTGAATACGAGGGTTCGATTCCCTTCACCCGCTCCAAGGTTTTCAAAGG
>Ga0302321_100000361_pt1 | contig 40165 bp, 39 predicted proteins | sample Fen_T0_1_FD_202505 | JGI IMG/M metagenome (GOLD analysis project Ga0302321, IMG submission 202505) | Peat permafrost microbial communities from Stordalen Mire near Abisko, Sweden - Fen_T0_1 | ecosystem: Environmental > Terrestrial > Soil > Wetlands > Permafrost | place: Sweden: Abisko... | reverse complement strand
AGGACGGTGCGCGGTCCGGCGCCGCCGCCGCCGAGCACCTCGGGCTGCCGTGGGACGGCCCGACCCTGCCCCAGCCCGGTCTGTACGACGCCACGATCCGGCACACGCGCCGGCGTCCGCTCCGCCGTCGGTTCGAGCATCGCTCGCAGATCTGGCTCGTCGACCTGGACGCCCTGCCCGACCACGGTCGCCTCGGCCGCTTCGAGGCCCGCGACCATCTCGGCTCGGCCGACGCCACGATCCGGGCGAACGTCGATGCCTTCCTGGCCACCCACGGGCTCGACGTCACCGGCGGCCGCGTGCTGATGGCCGCCAACGCCCGGGCCTTCGGCAACGGGTTCAACCCGATCAGCGTCTTCTGGTGCTTCGACCGGCTCGGTGCCCTGGCCGGCACGATCGTCGAGGTCCACAACACCTACGGTGGCCGCCACGCCTACCTGGTCCACCCCGACGAGCACGGCCACGCCCGCGTGGACAAACAGCTGTACGTCTCCCCGTTCCACGGCACCGACGGCTGGTACGACGTCGTGGTGCCCGTCCCGGGCGACGAGCTGCTGATCGCGATCACTCTGCACACCGACGACGGAGCGACCTTCTCCGCGTCGCTGTCCGGACGGCGTACGACGGCGTCAGCACGCAAGGCGGCATCCGCAGCAATCCGGGGAGCGGCTCTGATCCGAATGCACGGCATCTGGCTCTGGCTCCGACGCCTGCCGGTACAGCCCCGCCCCGACGAGCGCTCGCAGGATGACCGATGACGACGTACCTCAACCGCCCCGCCCTGGACCAGTGGCCCGACCTCGCCGTGGTCCCCTCCGGACTGCGCACGACGGTCTCGGCCGCCGTTGCGCGACGGCTCTTCCTGGCCGCTATCGGCCGCTTCCCGGTGACGGTCCACCTCGAGGGACGCACGCTGGGGACGGGCGGCCCGGAGATGACGATCCACCGCCCCGACGAGTTCTTCGACCGGCTCGGTCGGGGCCTGCTGATCGGCTTCGGTGAGGCCTATCTGACCGGCGCCTGGGATGCCGACGACCTGGGTGGCTTCCTCAGCGTGCTCGCTGCCGACATGCCCACGCTCGTGCCACCCGGACTGCAGAAGCTGCGGGCCCTGGCGGTCCGACGCCCGCCCAGCCACGAGAAGAGCACGTGCGCGAACTCCCAGCGGAACATCGCTCACCACTACGACCTGTCGAACGACCTCTTCGAGCTCTTCCTCGACCCGGGCCTGAGCTACTCCGCGGGGCTGTTCGCCACCGAAGCGGTGCGCGCCGGCGACCACACCCTGATGGCCGCACCCGAACCCGGCGGCGACCTGCGCAACGCCCAGACCCGCAAGATCGAGCGGCTCCTCGACCGGACCGAGGTCGGCCCCGGCTCCCGGGTGCTCGAGATCGGGACCGGCTGGGGCGAGCTCGCCATCCATGCCGCGAACCGCGGCGCGACGGTGCACACCATCACGCTCTCGACCGAGCAGAAGGCGCTGGCCGAGCACCGGATCGCCGAGGCCGGGCTGTCCGACCGAGTGACCGTCGAGCTTCTCGACTACCGGGAGCTGGTCACGAACGGCTCGCCGCACCTCGGCGCGTACGACGCCGTGCTGTCGGTGGAGATGATCGAGGCGGTCGGCTACGACTTCTGGGACGACTACTTCCGGATCCTCGACCAGGTCCTGGCTCCGGGCGGCCGGGTCGGCATCCAGGCGATCACCATGCGCCACGACCGGATGCTGGCGACCCGCAACACCTATACGTGGATCAACAAGTACATCTTCCCCGGGGGCTTCCTGCCCTCGGTCGACGTGATCGACCGGATCACCCGTCGACACACCACGCTGCGGATCGCCGACCGGCTGTCGTTCGGCTCGCACTACGCCGAGACCCTCCGCCAGTGGGACGAGCGGTTCCTGGCCGCCCGCGCGCAGGTCCTGGCGCTGGGCTTCGACGAGACGTTCGTCCGGATGTGGCACTTCTACCTGGACTACTCGCGGGCGGGCTTCGGCTCGGGCTACATCGACGTGAACCAGATCGTGCTCGACCGCGGGGAGCCGGCATGACCGCCGACGTCGCCAGCCGTCGTACGACGTCGGCGGCGGACGGTGTGGCCCCGACGCGACCGGCAGGCGATCAGCCACCACTACGACCTCTCCACCGAGTTCTATGCGCTGATCCTCGACCCCTCGATGGCCTACTCGTGCGCCTACTACCGCGACGACCCGCAGCAGTCGGTCGAGTCCGCCCAGCGGGCCAAGCTCGACCTGGTCTGCACCAAGCTCGGGCTCGACTCCGGCAGCGCCCTGCTCGACGTCGGGTGCGGCTGGGGCTCCTTGTACCTCCACGCCGCCGAGCACTTCGGTGCCCGGGTGACGGGCGTGACGATCGCGGCCGCGCAGAAGCGGTTCATCGACGAGCGGATCCGCGAGCGCGGGCTCGAGGGACGCGTCGAGATCCGGCTCCAGGACTACCGCGACGTTCCCGAGCGCGACCACTTCGACGCGGTCGGGTCCGTGGAGATGGGTGAGCACGTCGGCGAGCGCACGTACCCGACGTACGTCGAGGTGCTGCGTCGGGCGGTGCGGCCGGGGGGGCGCGTGCTCGTGCAGCAGATGTCGAGGAACGGCCGGCATCCCGGGGGCGGGCCGTTCATCGAGTCGTTCATCGCGCCGGACATGTACATGCGTCCGGTCGGAGAGACCGTCGCGTACCTCGGAGGTGGGGGCCTCGAGGTGCGCGACGGGCGGATGGGGGTCGACCAGATCCTCTGCGTCCGCCCGGGCGCCGCGCACAGCCTGCCCCTGGAGCGGCCCTGGTGATCAGTACCTGGTGGGGGCTGGCGCTGCTGGCCGTCGCGATCGCCGCGCTGGCGATGGTCGTGACCGCGTTGGTCGCGCGCGCCGTCGGCCGGGTCTCGGTCGTCGACGTGACCTGGGGTCTGGCGCTCGTGGCCATCGGACTGGGCTGCGCCGTCGCTGGGACCGGTACGCCGTGGCGCCGCTGGCTGGTGTTCGCCCTGGTGGCCCTCTGGGGCTGCCGCCTGGCCTGGCACATCCTGAGTCGATCGCGCGGCAAGGGCGAGGACCCCCGCTACGAGGAGCTGCTCGACGGGGGCGGTTTCGGGACCGCGATCCGCAAGGTCTTCCTGACCCAGGGCCTCGTGATCTGCCTGATCGCGCTGCCCCTCGTGGCCGCCGGTCACTTCGACCTCGTCTCGTGGCCGCTGGTGGCCGCCGGGGTCGCCGTCTGGGTCGTGGGGGTCGTCTTCGAGACCGTCGGCGACGCCCAGCTGGCGTCGTACAAGAGCGACCCCGGCCGCGCGCCGATCATGGACCGCGGACTGTGGGGGTGGACGCGCCATCCCAGCTACTTCGGAGATGCGTGTGTGTGGTGGGGCATCTGGCTCGCCGGCGGCGCGGCGTCGGGCTGGCTACCGGCGCTGGTCACCGTGCTGTCGCCGCTCGCGATGACCTACTTCATCCGCAACGTCACCGGCGCCAAGCTCCTCGAGAAGACGATGAGCACCCGCCCCGGCTGGGACGAGTACGCCGCCCGGGTGCCGCTGTTCGTCCCCCGCCCACCCCGCCGCTGACCGGGTAGTCCCCGATCAGATGGCTGCGGATCAGCCGACTTCACGACCATCTGATCGGGGACTACCCCGTGGTCGCCGTGCTTGACTCGGGGTGTGGACCGTGTGGCGGAGGCGTTCCTGGCGTTTCCGCGGGAGGAGTTCCTGCCGCGGAGCGAGCGCCGGCGCGCGTCGTACGACGGTCCCGTCCCGATCGGGCACGGCCAGACCAACAGCCAGCCCCGGACCGTCGAGGCCATGCTGCGTCTGCTCGACGTGCACGAGGGCCAGCGGGTGCTCGACGTCGGCTCCGGCTCGGGCTGGACCACCGCGCTGCTCGCCCACCTGACCGGCCCCACGGGCCGCGTGCTCGGCGTCGAGCTCGAGCCCACGCTGGTCGAGATGGGCGCCGAGCACCTCGACGCCCAGCACCTTCCCTGGGCGAGCATCCACCCGGCGGTCCCGGGGGTGCTCGGCCTGCCCAGCGCCGCGCCGTACCACCGGATCCTGGTGTCGGCGATGCCCAACGAGCTGCCCGAGGAGCTCGTCGCGCAGCTCCACACGGGCGGGGTGATGGTGATCCCCGTCGCCGGCACGATGCTGCGTGTGCTCCGGTCGATGCGCGACACCCAGGTGACGCGACACGGCTCCTACCGGTTCGTGCCCCTGCGCTGAGGACCCGGCCGGTGGTTCAGTGGACTCCCCACAGCGCCGCCACGTGCCGCGCGTCCGTCCCGCAGCACCCGCCGACGATCTCGAGCGCGGGCAGCCGGTCCTCCAGCGCGCGATGCGCGGGCACGAACACGGCCAGGTCGCCCTCGTCGAGCACCTCGGCCTCGTCCAGCTCCGCATGACTCGCGCTGGACGCGTTGCTGCGCAGTCCGTGCACCCGCTCCACCCACGGCCCGTCGTCGTCGAACGCCGGGAGCACGTGCTGCGGGTGGGCGCAGTTCACCAGGTAGTACGCCGGCGGCGCGACGGCGTCGACCTGCTCGATCGCCGACTGCAAGGTGGTGCCGTCGGGCAGCCGACCGTCGGTCTCGACCGTGAAGCCGATCCCGACCGGGAGCCCGAACGAGTCGGCCGCGCGCACCACCCCGAGCGCCTCGCCGGGATCGGTCAGGGTCAGCGCACACACGGCCTGGGCACCCGCCTCGGCGAACGCCCGCACCTGGGGCGCGTGGTAGTCCGCCGCCTCGTCGGCATCGACCGCGTCTCCCACGGCGTACCCGTCACCCCGCGGACCGACCATCCCGGTCACCACGATGTCGGGCACCCGGTCACGCCATTCGTGGGCCATCCCCTGCAGGAGCTCGACCGCTGCCCGGTTCGCGTCGGACACCGTGCGGATGTCGTGCCCGAGCAGCGCCGCCCAGTCCGGGTTCGCCCGCCAGGTCGGGGTCTCCAGCCGCAGCCCGGCGCCGACCGCGCCCGCGACGTCGGCGTACCCGTCGTAGTAGGCCCGGAGCAGCGCCCGGCCTTCGTCGGTCCACACCAGCGGGTACGCCGCGAACTCCGGCAGGTCCACCCCGTGGTGGAAGATCAGGTCGGTCTCGAGACCACCATCGGTCACGTAGCGCCAGTCCGCCGTCGTGGCCACGTGCTACCTCCGCGTCGGTTCGAGATGCGAAAGAGCCATTGAGGCACGCTCGGCTCGGGGCCGCAAGCCCGGTGCCCCGGCGACCTTTCACCAGGAGTTCACATGGAGTAACCGGCCCGAAAGACGGACCGGACATCCTGGAGGCACGGGCGTCACCAGGCGCCGGACGAACGACGGGGGACCGATGCCAGCGACCGACCAGCCACCGGACGTCACCACCCGCACGCCGCCCGGACGCGGGCGCCCCCACGGCCCCGAGGCCGCGCGCGAACGAGCCGACCGCACGATGCGCGGCCTCAGCGAGTTGCTCGACGGGCGCCCCGAGCTGCAGGGGGTGCACCCCCCGGCGGACTGGGCGTACGACGCGGTGCGCTGGTCGGCGTGACGGCTCAGTAGCTCTTGGGCAGCCCCAGGGAGTGCATGGCCACGAAGTTGAGGATCATCTCGCGCGACACCGGTGCGATCCGGCCGGCGCGGGTGGCGACCAGCAGCCCGGCCATGCCGTACTCCTGGGTGATCCCGTTGCCGCCGTGGGTCTGCACTGCGCGGTCTGCGGCGTCGCAGGCGGCCTCGGCGGCGGCGTACTTGGCCATGTTGGCCGCCTCGCCGGCACCCATGTCGTCTCCGGCGTCGTAGAGCGCGGCCGCCTTCTGGGTCATCAGCCGCGCGAGCTCGATCTCGATCTTCGACTGCGCGAGCGGGTGCGCGATGGCCTGGTGGGAGCCGATCGGTCCCTGGAACACCGTGCGCTCCTTCGCGTACGACGCCGCTCGCTCGAGCGCGAACCGCGCGAGCCCCGTCGAGAACGACGCCGCCATGATCCGCTCGGGGTTGAGCCCGGCGAAGAGCTGCACGAGCCCGCCGTCCTCGTCGCCGACCACCGCGTCGTCCGGCAGCCGTACGTCGTCGATGAACACCTGGAACTGCAGCTCGGGACTGACGATCTCCATCGGGATCGGGCGAGCCTCGAAGCCCTCGGCGTCGGTCGGGACCACGAAGAGCACCGGCTTGAGCTTGCCGGTCCGCGCATCCTCGGTGCGCGCCACGACCAGCACGTTGTCGGCCTCGTCGACCCCGGAGATGTAGATCTTGCGGCCGTTGAGCACCCAGCCGTCGCCGTCCCGGCGGGCGGTGGTGGTGATGTTGTGGGTGTTGGTGCCGGCGTCCGGCTCCGTGATCGCGAAGGCCATGGTGCCCGTGCCGTCACAGATCCCGGGCAGCCAACGGTGCTTCTGCTCCTCGGTGCCGTACCGGCTGATGATCGTGCCGCAGATCGCCGGGCTCACGACCATCAGCAGCAGCGGGCAGCCCTGCGCCGCGAGCTCCTCGCACACCGCGGCGATGTCGCCGATGCCACCGCCACCGCCGCCGTACTCCTCGGGGATGTTGATGCCGAGGTAGCCGTTCTTGCCGATCTCCAGCCAGAGGTCGGTGGTCTTCTCCCCCGCCCTCGCCTTCTCGGTGAACCACTCGCGGCCGAACTTCCCGGCCAGCTTGGCCACCTCGCGACGCAGCGTCTGGCGCTCCTCGGACTCGGTGAAGCTGGTCATGCGTCTCCCTCTTCCTGTGTGGGTACGTCGACGGGGTCGCCCTCGCCGTCGGTCGAGCGTGCCGAGACGACCGCCAGCACCTCGTTGGCGGCCACCTGGGCGCCGGGCTGGACGGACATCCGGATCACGGTGCCGGCCTGGGGAGCCGTCACCGTGTGCTGCATCTTCATGGCTTCGAGGACCAGCACGGTCTGGCCCGCCTCGACGGCGTCACCCTCGGCGACGGCCACGCGGACGACGGTCCCCGGCATCGGTGCCAACAGGCTGCCGCTGGCGACGGCGTCGGCCGGGTCGGTGAACCGCGGGACGACGGTGAGCCGGACATGGCCGGTGACGGCGTCGACCTCGACCGTGTCGCCGGTGACCGCGACGTCGTACGACGTACGGAGGCCGTCGCGCTCGAGCACGACCCGGTCCGTGGCGGCCTCCACGACGGTGAGCCCCTCGACCGAGTAGCCGTCCCGCCCGCCCCACCACTCCACGCTGATCGGGCCGTCCGCCCCGGCGGAACCCCTCGTGGCCGCTGAGACGGACGACCCGGTGAGGAGGGTCCGCTGGGGCTGGCTGACGACGTTGCGCCAGGCCACCGGTACGCCGCGCTGCACCCGGCGTGCGGCGCCGTCGCGCACCGCCAGGGCCAGGGCTGCGGCTACGGCTGCGCCCTCGTCTGGCTCCGGCTGCGCGAACGGGCGGTCGGCCAGGAACGCGGTGCTGACCTCGCCCGCCGCGAACGACGGGTCCTCGAGGATGTCGACCAGCAGGTCGCGGTTCGTGACCATTCCGTGCAGCCGGGCCCCCCGGAGCGCGGCCGCCAGCCGCCGGACGGCCTGCTCGCGGGTCGGTGCCCAGGAGATCAGCTTGGCCAGCATCGCGTCGTAGTGGGTGGACACCTCGCTGCCGGTCTCGAACCCGGAGTCCATCCGGAGCCCGGGCCGGTTGAGCAGGTCGAACTCGCCGTCCACCCCGGGGATGTCGACGAGCGTCAACCGGCCGCTCTGCGGCTGCCAGTCGGCCACCGGGTCCTCGGCGTAGAGCCGCACCTCGACCGCGTGGCCGAAGGTCTCACCGATGGTGCGCGGGTCGGGCGAACGCCCCTCGGCCACGGTCAGCTGCAGCTCGACCAGGTCGACGCCGTGGACCAGCTCCGTCACCGGGTGCTCGACCTGGAGGCGGGTGTTCATCTCCAGGAAGTAGAAGCGGTCGGCGGCCTCGTCGTAGAGGAACTCGACGGTGCCGGCGCCGTGGTAGCCGATCGCCGCCGCCGCGGCGTGTGCCGCCTCGTGCAGGGCACCGCGGGTCTTGAGGGGCAGCCGGGGCGCGGGTGACTCCTCGACCACCTTCTGGTGACGTCGTTGTACCGAGCAGTCTCGCTCGCCGAGCACGAGCACGCCGGCCGGATGGCCGACCACCTGGACCTCGACGTGACGTCCGCGCTCGACGTACGGCTCGACGAAGACGGTGCCGTCGCCGAACGCGCTCTCCGCCTCGGCACTCGCCGCCTCGATCTCGGCCGGCAGGCTCCGCGGGTCGCGGACGATGCGCATCCCACGCCCGCCGCCGCCCGCCGATGCCTTCACCAGCAGGGGAAAGTCCTTCTCGGTGGGGTCAGCCGGTGCCTCGAGGACGGGTACGCCGGCCTTCCGCATCAGCTCCTTGGCCCGCACCTTCGACCCCATGGCGTCGATGGACTCCGGGCTCGGACCCACCCAGGTGAGCCCGGCGGCGATCACGGCACGGGCGAAGTCGGCGTTCTCCGAGAGGAAGCCGTAGCCGGGGTGGACCGCGTCGGCGCCGGAACGTCGTGCGGCCTCGACGAGCAGGTCGGCGCGCAGGTAGGTGTCGGCCGGCGCGCTCCCCGGGAGGTGGACGGCGGCATCCGCTTCGCGGACGTAGGGCAGGCCGGCGTCGGCGTCGGAGTGGACGGCGACCGTCTCGATGCCGAGGCGACGGCAGGTCGCGAACACGCGACGCGCGATCTCGCCGCGGTTGGCCACCAGCAGACGGCGCACGGGGGTCGCGCTGGTCGAGGACTTCGACGTCACGTGCGGAACACCCCGTAGCCCTCGGCTCCCCGGATCGGGGCGTTCTCGATGACGGAGAGGCAGATGGCCAGGATCGTCCGGGTGTCCCGCGGGTCGATCACGCCGTCGTCATAGAGCATCCCGGACAGGAAGAACGGCAGGCTCTGCTCCTCGACGCTCTGCTCGATGAAGGCGCGCATCCCGGCGTCGGCCTCGTCGTCGTACGCCTGGCCGCGAGCCTCGGCCGCCGCCCGCGCCACGATCGACAGGACGCCGGCGAGCTGGGCGGGACCCATCACCGCGGACTTGGCGCTCGGCCAGGTGAAGAGGAAGCGCGGGTCGTAGGCACGGCCGTTCATGCCGTAGTTCCCCGCGCCGTACGACGCGCCCATGATCACGCTGAGATGGGGGACCTTCGAGTTGCTGACCGCGTTGATCATCTGGGCACCGTGCTTGATGATCCCGCCCTGCTCGTACTCCGCGCCGACCATGTAGCCGGTCGTGTTGTGCAGGAAGAGCAGCGGGGTGTCGACCTGGTTGGCGAGCTGGATGAACTGCGTCGCCTTCTGCGCCTCCTCGCTGAAGATCACGCCCTGGGCGTTGGCGAGGATCCCGATCGGACGGCCGTGCAGGCGCGCCCAGCCGGTCACGAGCGAGGTGCCGTAGAGCGGCTTGAACTCGTCGAACGGTCGCTCGTTGCCCGGCCCGGTCCCGTCACAGATCCGGACGATCACCTCGCGCGGGTCGAACGGCTCCTTGAGATCGGCGGGGATCAGGTCGAGCAGCCCGTCGACGTCCTCGTCCGGCTCGACGAACCCCGGGACGTCATACGGGCGGGGCTCTCTATGGCTCTGTTCGTATGACGCTGCGGGCTTGCGCCAGTTGAGGCGCGCCACGATCCGGCGTCCGATCCGGATCGCGTCGTGCTCGTCCTCCGCGAGGTAGTCGGCCAGGCCGGAGGTGCGGGCGTGCATCTCGGCGCCGCCCAGCGACTCGTCGTCGGACTCCTCGCCGGTCGCCATCTTCACCAGCGGCGGCCCGCCGAGGAACACCTTCGCCTGCTCGCGGACCATCACCGTGTAGTCGCTCATGCCCGGCACGTAGGCGCCTCCGGCGGTGGAGTTGCCGAAGACCAGCGCGATCGTGGGTTGGCGGCGCGCCGACGCCCGGGTCAGGTCGCGGAACACCTTGCCGCCGGGGATGAAGATCTCCTTCTGCGTCGGCAGGTCCGCGCCACCGGACTCGACCAGTGAGATCGTCGGCAGTCCGTTCTCCTCGGCGATCTGGGCGGCCCGGAAGCCCTTCTTCACCGTCCACGGGTTGCTGGCGCCACCCTTGACCGTCGGGTCGTTGGCCGTGATCAGGCACTCGACGCCCTCGACCACACCGATCCCGGTCACCAACGACGCGCCCACCGAGAAGTCGGAGCCCCAGCCAGCCAGCGGCGACAGCTCGAGGAACGCCGAGCCGGGGTCGATGAGGAGCTCGATCCGCTCGCGCGGCAGGAGCTTCCCGCGGGCGTGATGCCGGTCGACGTACTTCTGCCCGCCGCCGGCCACCGCCTTGGCGTGCTCGGCGTCGAGGTCAGTGAGCTTCTCGAGCATGGCCTCCCGGTTGCTCATGCCTCCACGACCGCCTTCATCCGCTCCAGCGTGGTGCGCATCCCCTTCGCGTTGGTCCGGCCGCGGAGCGGACCGAGCACCAGCCAGTACGCCTTCAGCGGCAAGGAGGAGCCGAGCTTGAAGTACTCCGTGACAAGGGTGCCGTCGCCGTCAGGTGCGAGCCGGTAGCCCCAGCGGTTCACCGGTCCGTCCATCGGGCCGTCGACCTCCACCACGAACTCGAACACCTCGTTCGGTACGCACTCGGTGACCCGGCAGGCCGACCAGTACGTCGGACCGACGCCGTTGCGCTTCACATGACCCTTGAACCGGGCGCCCACCTCCGGCCCGGTCGAGCCGCGTCGCCAGCGCGCCTCGAAGGTCTCGGGTGAGAACTCCCCGATCCGGGTCACGTCGCTGACCAGCGCCCAGACCTCCTCAGGGCTGGCCTCCATGTGGAGCGAGACCTCGCCGCCCATGGACATCCACGGAACCAGGGTGCTGATCACGGCGCGTATCCCAACAGTCGTGCAGCGAGATCGGTCAGCACCTCGGTGGCTCCTCCTCCGATCGGCAGGATCCGGGCGTCGCGATAGTGCCGCTCCACCTCGGTCCCGTGCAGGTAGCCCGCGCCGCCGTGCAGCTGCACGGCCTGGTCGCAGACGTACGTCGACGCGTCCACCGCGGTCTGTTTCGCCAAGCAGGCCTCGGCGATCACACCCTCCCCGGCGACATGGCGTGCTGCGACCGCGTGGGTGTAGGCACGCGCGACCTCGACCTGCCGCCGCATCTCCACCAAGCGGTGGCGCACCACCTGGTTGGCGAGCAACGGCCTGCCGAACGTCTCGCGCTCCCGGCAGTACGCCGCAGTCAGCGCGAGGCTGCGGGCAGCGACGCCGTAGGCGTGCACGGCGAGCGCGATCCGCTCGACGACGAACTGCTCGGCGATCTGGGTGAAGCCGGAGCTCTCCGCACCGACCCGGTTGCGCACCGGCACCCGCACGTCGGCGTACCCGAGCTCAGCGGTGTCGGAGCAGTGCCAGCCCATCTTCGCCAGGCTGCGGTCGACGGTGAACCCGGGCGTCCCCTTCTCGACGACGAGCAGGCTGACGCCGGCATGGCCGGGTCCGCCGGTACGGACCGCGGTGGTCACGAAGTCGGCGCGTACGCCACTGGTGATGAACGTCTTGGTGCCGTTGACGACGTAGTGGTCACCGTCGCGGCGAGCCGTCGTCCGGATCGCGGCGACGTCGGAGCCGCCACCCGGCTCGGTGACGGCGAGGCTGCCGATCAGCTCGCCGGCCAGCGTCGGCCGGACGAAGCGGTCGACCAGATCCCGGTCGCCGCTCGCCGCGACGTGCGGCAGCGCGATGCCGCTGGTGAACAGCGCCGCCATCAGGCCGCTGGACGCCCCCTCCTCGAACATCGCCTCCTGCACGGCGATGCTGTCGAGCAGGTCGCCGCCCTCGCCGCCGACGGCCTCGGGGAAGGCGATGCCGAGCAGTCCTTGCTTCGCTGCCGCACGATGGAGCTCTCGCGGCACCTCGCCGGCGTCCTCCCAGTCCTGGAGATGCGGCACGACCTCGCGACGGGTGAACTCGCGGGCGGTCTCCCGCAGCGCCTTCCGCTCTGTCATGGCCGGGCCCGCCCAGTCACTGGTTCATCAAGGTATGTAGGCGAATCAGCACTTCCCACGATGAGCTCATCGAGGGAAGAGCCGGCCTCCCTACATACCTTGATGAAACGTCGCCCCGTCACAGCAGGGCCTCCGGGATGTCCACGTACCGCGAACGGGCCCACTCGCCGAGCCCCTTGGCCTGGGGGTCGAAGCGGGTCGAGGCGGCCACGCCCCGGCCGAGCAACCCGTGGATCACGACGTTGACGCCGCCGAGGTTGGGCAGCGCGAACACCTCGACCTCGAGTGGAGCCGTCTCCGGCAACAGCGCGTGGACGAAGTCCGCAGTGACCAGCCCGCGCAGCCAGGCGACCCGGTCGTCGTACGCCGGCGAGCCGTCGTGGGCCACCCAGAGCCCGAGATTGGCGTCGCCGCCCTTGTCACCGGACCGGGCGTGGACGAACGTGCCGAGCGGAGAGTTCACGACACGACCTCGGTCCGGCCGTCGGCGTGGTGCACGGTGTGCGTGACGGCCGAACGGTCGACGTACTCCGCGCGGTAGACGCCGTACGGCGTCCCGTTGCCGGGAGGGGCGGTCATCGTGAAGCCGGGGTACGACGCCAGTGCGAGCTCGACCGCGGCGCTGCTGAACGCGCGGCCCACCGGGTCGGGCGACGAGTCCTGGACGGTGCACCGCAGCAGGGTGGAGGCGCCCTCCTCGGTGTCGGCGTCGTCGGGCGGCACCGGGCCGAGCGACCACGTGACCGACGAAGCGGCCAGCCGCGGGTCGAGCTGCGCGCGGACCCAGGCGGCCTTGTCCTCGATGTCCAGGCCGGTCAGCACGAACTCCACGGCGTTGCGGTAGCCACCCAGCTCGTTCACGCAGACCTTGAGCCGGGCAGGCGGCTCCGAGCCGCGGACGCCGGAGACCCGTACCCGGTCGGGCCCGTCGGTGCTGAGCGCGATCGTGTCGAGGTGGGTGGTGACATCGGGACCGAGGTAGTGCGCCGACTGCACCTCGTACATCAGCTGCGCGGTCACCGTGTCGAGGCTGACCAGGCCCCCGGTGTCGTCGTGCTTGGTGATCACCGACGAGCCGTCCTCGGCCAGCTCGGCAATCGGGAAACCCAGGGATCGATCGGCCCGGGGGCCCGTGAGGAAGCCGGAGAAGTTCCCGCCCGTCGCCTGAGTGCCGCACTCGAGCACATGGCCGGCCACGACGGCGCCGGCCAGCTCGTCGTACGCCGTGAGGTCCCAGTCGAAGCGAGCCACGGCCGGCCCGACGACGAGGGAGGCGTCGGTGACGCGTCCGGTGACCACGATGTCTGCTCCCGCGCGGAGCGCGGCGGCGATGCCGAAGGCGCCGAGGTAGGCGTTGGCCGTCAGGGCGCCGGGGCTCAGCCCGATCTGAGCGGCGAGCGAGCGGACGTCGTCGCCGTCGACGTAGGCGATGGACGGCGAGTGCCCCTGCGCGCCGGCGATCTCGCCGAGCTTCGCGGCGAGGCCGGCAGGGTTCAGGCCACCGGCGTTGGCGACGATCGTCACGCCACGCTCGAGTGCGAGACCGAGGCAGTCCTCGACCTGGCGCACGAACGTCCGCGCGTAGCCGAGCGAGGCGTCCTTGAGCTGGTCGCGGCCCAGGATCAGCATCGTCAGCTCGGCCAGGTAGTCACCGGTGAGCACGTCCAGCTCACCACCCTCGAGCATCTCGCGCATCGCCGAGAGGCGGTCGCCGTAGAAGCCCGAGCAGTTGCCGACACGCAGCTGTCTCATCGCGCCTCACGTCCTTCGCCCGGGGGGCCGGCGAAGCACTGCGCGATGGACAGCCACGTGTTGGCGTCGCGACCGACCGCCACCAGCGACGTGTCGGATCGGTTGACCCGCTGGGTGACCAGCAGGCAGAAGTCGTACGCCGCACCGGACACCGTCTGCGCGGCGTCCTCGGGACCCCAGGCCCACAGGTCGCCGGACGGTGCCGTGAGCGAGATCCGGAACTCCTCCGTCGGGGCCTCGAGCCCGTGCACGGAGAAGGCGAAGTTGCGGGTCCGGACTCCGAGGTGGGCGACGTGTCGTACCCGGTCGCTGACCTCGGGCTCGACGCCGAGTGCCTCGTGCACGTCGAGCGAGTGGGCCCAGGTCTCCATGAAGCGGGCCGTGGCCATGGACGTGGCCGACATCGGGGGGCCGTACCACGGCATCTTCTGGCCGTCGGGGTAGGTGCGGAGGGTCTCGGCGAGCCGGGACCGGGCGGTCCGCCAGCGCTCGAGGATCACCGCGGGGGCTGCGAGGCCCCCGGTGAGGGCAGCGCGGTCGACGGCATGCTCCGGGTCGGCCATGGCCTCGAGGACGAGCGCGTCCCAGCGGGACTTGTCGGTCGCGGCCGCGTAGGCCGCCTCGTCGGTCCAGGCCAGGTGGGCCACCTGGGTGGCCACGTCCCATCCCGCCGCCGGGGTCTGGCGTCGCCAGTCGGTGTCGGGGAGATCGGCGACCAGCGCCTCGAGGCGGGCGCCCTCGGCGGCGAGGTCGTTCAGCACAGCGTCCAGGACAGCGCTCATGCCAGCGCCTCGTCGAGGGTGTGCGCCCACTGGTCGAGGATCCGCTTGCGGCGCCGGGTGTCGTCGGTGATGGTGGCCGCCAAGCCGAGCCCACGCACCAGGTCGAGGGTTGCCTGGACGAGCTCGCGGACGCCGGGGCGCGCCTCGTCGGCGCCCAGCAGGTCGACGGTCATCCGGTGTGTCTCGCGACCGACTCGCTGCTCGAGGGGGGATACGGCGGCGAGCAGCGCCGGGTCGGTACGGGCGGCGACCCACAGCTCCAGCGCCGCGGTGAAGACCGGCGACGCGAAGTGGTCGCCGAGCATTCGGAGGACATCTCGCGTCCGATGTGGGCCGTGCGGGACGGCGGCGGCAGCCGAGGCGAGCTCCGCTCCGCGCACCTCGGTGAGATGCTCGACCGCGGCGACCACGAGGTCGTTCTTGGTCGGGAAGTGGTGTAGCTGGGCGCCGCGCGACACTCCGGCCCGCTCGCTGATCAGGGTCGTCGACGTCCCCCCGAACCCGTGCTCGACCAGGCAGTCGATGGTGGCATCCATCAGCCGCGCGCGCATGGCACGGGAGCGCTCCTCCTGCGGCACGCGGACGGTCGTCACCCGGCCATGCTCTCGTCGTACCAAGAAACAGTCAAGCATGACTGTTTGTTTTCGGTTGCTCCGATCGAACAGCGGTCCTGCCAGGATCATGGCCATGAACGACGCGACGCGCTCGATGCGAGGCCGGATGCTCGCCGGCGAGCCCTACGTCTTCGACGAGTCACTGTCGGAGGACACGCGCCGCTGCCGCGAGCTGCTCCACCGCATCAACGAGGCCGCACCCGACGAGGACGACGAGCGCGACGCGCTGCTGCGCGAGCTGCTCGGGGCCTTCGGCACCGGGAGCAACATCAGACAGCCGTTCCACTGCGAGTACGGCTTCCAGCTGCACGTGGGCGACCGCACCTTCGTGAACGTCGGACTGGTCTGCCTCGACGTGGCCCGTGTGACGATCGGAGACGACGTGCAGATCGGTCCCGGGGTCCAGCTGCTGACCCCGACCCATCCCCTGGAGCCGGGCCCACGTCGTGCCAGGTGGGAGTCCGCTGAACCGATCACCATCGGCGACAACGTCTGGCTCGGCGGAGGCGTGATCGTCTGCCCCGGCGTCACCATCGGACGCGACACCGTGGTCGGCGCCGGATCAGTGGTCATCCGCGACCTGCCGCCCGGGGTCGTTGCGGTCGGGAATCCCGCGCGCGTCGTGCGCCGGCTCCCCGACGACGACGACGAACAGACGCCGCCCACCACTCAGTGACGCTATTCGCGTGGTGGTGGCCGCACAGGAGCGCCGGGTTGTCGAGGCTCGCCTTCCCGCCGGTGGTCCAGTGGAGGAACAACGAATCAGCCACCACCGACACCCAGACCGATATCCACAGGGTGGATCTCACAATTCGGGATGGACCACCGAGAAGGGCCGCACCAACAGCGAGTACCTCGAGCACGCCCTACCGATGAAGGCCTCCCGGGCCGGTGTCGACACGCTCGCACAGCGACGTCCCCGGCAGCGAGGAAGTCCTAGTCGAGCCGGGCGACCACGGGCAGCCGCGAGCGGGTGACGAGCCCCACGACGAGGGCGGTGACAAGTGGGAGCGCGAGCACCAGCGCTCCGATCATGGGCCACGGGATGTCGAGGTAGTGCGAGGGTTCTGCGCCCGTGAAGTTGCGGGTCAGGGGGTAGCTGATCGCGATGCCGGGGATGAACCCGACCGCCGCGCCGAGCACGGCACCGACCAGTCCCACAGCCACGGCGTACGCCGCCGCGACGCCGCGCCGCGTCCGTGGGGACGCGCCGACGGCCGACAGCGTCGCCAGGTCGGGCCGGGCGTCGGAGAGCGCGAGGAACGTCGCGGTCAGCGTGCCGCCCAGCATCAGGACCAGGGCCATCCCGAAGAGGATCCAGAGCACGACCTTCTCGCTGCCGGCCACGTGGTACCCGCTCTCCACGTAGACGTAGCCGCGTTGCGGACTCAGCCCCTGCAGCCGCTGTCGGAGATCGTCCAGCGCGCGGGCGTCGAGGCGGTCGGCGTGGAACAGCAGGGCCGTCTCGGCGACCGGCATGGCGAGGCGGCGCGCCGCCTCGGGAGAGAGCACCGCGACGGCGGGGGCGTACGCACCCCCGATGTCCAGGGCGTACGCCGGGAGGGTGAGCCGCGTCGGCGCGCCCTTCGACGAGCCCAGCACCATGACGGTCGCCCGCTGGAGGTTCGACGGCTGCGACGAGAAGACGACCAGGCCACCTCGGGCGAGGGCCGCGTCAGCGGCAGCGCGCTCCGACGCTCCCACCTGGTCAGGCAGCACCGGCGGCAGGCGGTCCGCCACCAGAGCCTCCGTCCCGAACGTCGCCGTGGACCCCCCCGCCAGTCGTCGGGCAGGGCCTGCCAGCGCCAGCGCGGGACCGCGTCCGCCCTGGGATGTCGGGAGTCCGCGGACGCTCTGCGGCCCGGCGCCCGCGTCGTCGAGCAACCGTCGAGCAGCGGGCAGGAAGGCCGCGCTGTGCCCGAAGTCGGTCACCAACCCGGCGCCGACCGGAATCTGGTCGACGTACGCCGCTTTCTGCTGCGCCTGATCGCTGGCGTTTCCGATGGCCAGGGCCACCAGACCCGCGACGGTCGCGGCCACGGCGGCCACAGCCGGGACGGTGCGGGTGCGGTGCCGTGCGGCGTCGCGTACGGCGTACCGCAGCGGAAGCGGCATCCGCCGTCCGAGCCGGGCCACGGCGACCACCACCACCGGCACCAGGAAGATCATCCCGAAGACCGACAAGACGGCACCGCCGGCGATCAGCAGCTCACCGGCCCCGCGACCGGCGCCGCGGTAGGCGAGCACGATGCCCAGGCCGATCAGGAGCAGGCCGATCAGCGGGGAGCGCCGGCTGACCGCCCGGTCGCCCCGCCGGCCGGCGAGCACCGCCACGACGTCCTGGCGCGACGCCACCCAGGCCGGGACGAGGGCTGCCAGGAGGGCACTGAGCAGACCGAACGCGGCGATCGCGAGGACGTGGGTCCACCGCACCTGGAACGGCCCGAACCAGGTGTCGGACTGCCGCTGCAACACCGGGATGAGGGCCCTCCCGACCAGGACGCCGAGGCCCGCCCCGACGACCGACCCGAGCGAGCCCAGGACGACAGCCATCGCGAGGATCGTCCGCCGCGACTGCGCCGGCGTACCCCCGTTGGCGCCGACGAGCGCCAGGGCCCGGGACTGTCGGCGTGCACCGACGGCGAAGGCGGGTCCGGCCAGGAGCACCACCTCGGTCAGCGCCATGACGCCGATCAGCGCCAGGATCGTGTAGATCTGGGTGTTGTCCTGCGCATGCGCCTGCCTCATCGCAGGCGGCAGATCGCTCGTCGGCGGCGGGTGTCTGATCACCTCGCGGGAGACCACCGTCGCTCCGAGGGCGTTGACCGCCTGCACCTGCGCCCACGTCACCGGCGCGCCTCCGACCAACCAGGTACGTACGGCGCTCGGTCCGGCGCCGCCGCGCAGCGGTCCGGTGACCAGAGGTCGGGTGCGCATCCCGGTCGACTCGGCGACCCCGACCACGGTGAAGGACCTGCCGCTCTGGGTACGCAACGTGTCCCCGATCGCGAACCCCTCGTCGGCCAGCGCCTGGTTCACGTCGACCTCGTCCGGGCCGAGGGCTCGCCGGCCGTCGGTCAGGCGGAACAGTCCCTCGGTGAGCGGGTCGGACAGGTCGAGCCGCATCACCTGGGCGTTCAGCACCCCGAGGTCGGTGCGCACCGTCGCACTCCCCAGGACGAGCCCCGTCACGGGGCGCCGGCCGCCGAGCGCCTGCTCGATCTCGGCCAGGGAGGCCGTCGGACCGTGGCCGGACTGCTGCACCGATCCCTGGTCGGGGTCGGCCGCCTGGACCACCTGCCGGGTGTGAGGCAGCGCCGTGACCAGCGCCTGCGACGAGCCGATCCGGCGGTCGAGGCCCTCGACCGCGTTCACGCTCGCGGTCGCCTGGGCGACGTCGGCGGCGACGACCGCGACCACCGGGAACGTGACCATGAACAGCACCAACGCGCTCCGGGCCTTCGAGCGCACCGCCTCACGCCAGGCCAACCTCAGCGCGAGCCGCCATCCCGAGACGAAGGTCATCGCGCCTGCTCCAGGAGGGCGTCCGGCCGGTCGCTGCCGGACTCGTCGACGATGACGCCGTCGCGCAGGAAGACCACCCGGTCAGCCCAGGCGGCGTGCCGCGCCTCGTGCGTGACGAGGACGCCGGCAGCGCCGGCGTCGCAGCGAGCCCGGATCAGCCGCAGGATGTCCTCACCCGTCTCGCTGTCGAGGGCACCGGTGGGCTCGTCGGCGAGAATCAGCCGCCGCTCGCCCACGATGGCGCGCGCGATCGCGACCCGCTGCTGCTGACCGCCGGACATCTCGTCGGGGAACCGCGCACCGAGCTCTCCGATCCCGACCTCCTCGAGGGCGAAGCGGGCCGCCTTCCGGGCCCCGCGGGTTCCCTGACCGTCCAGCTCCAGCGGTAGCGAGACGTTCTCGGCGGCGGTGAGGGCGGGGATCAGGTTGAAGTCCTGGAAGACGTAGCCGATCGACGTGCGACGCATCGCGGCACGACCCTTCTGCCCCAGCGCCGCCAGGTCGACGCCCTCGACGTGGACGGCACCCGAGGTCGGGGTGTCCAGCCCGCCGGCCAGGGTCAGCAGGGTGGACTTGCCCGAGCCGGAGGGTCCCATCACCGCGACCAGCTCGCCGGCGTACGCCGCGAAGCCGACCTCGTGCAGGGCACGCACCTCGGTCGGGCCGGTCCCGTGGATCCGGGTCACCGTCTCCAGCTGCAGGACCGGGTTCATCGCGGCACCTCGTCCTCGATCGGCTCGACGAGCGGGGCACGCGCCTCGACCGGCCGCTCGATCGCCGCGTCGCGGTCGTACGCCGCCCGGCGGAGGCGGGCCTCGCAATGGTCGAGCCAGCGGATCTCGGCCTCCGCGGTGAAGACCAGCGAGTCGAGCACCAGACCCCAGGCCAGCTCCTCGGAGCCCTGACCCGTGGGACGTCGCTTGAGCCGGGTGTAGTCCTGGAGCGCGGCCATGGTGGCGCTGCGCTGCTGCTGGATGACCGTGCCCACGTCGACCCCCGGGACACTGACGGCCAGGGCGAGCTTGATCGCCAGCTCCTCGCGCGGCGGCTGGGTGCGTGGGACGGGCGAGGTGAACCACGAGACCACCTCGTCGCGGCCGGCGTCGGTCACGGCGTACATCACGTGTCCCTCGCCGTCGGCCCCCTGCCCGGCGACCAGGCCGTCGCGCTCGAGGCGCGACAGGGTCGTGTAGACCTGCCCGACGTTCAGCGGCCAGGTGCCACCGGTGCGGTGTTCGAACTCCGCTCTCAGCTGGTAGCCGTAGCGCGGGCCCTGCTCGAGCAGGGCCAGCAGGGCGTTGCGCACCGACACCGGTGGCTCCCTCCGTGCGGTTCCACGGCCCCCGTGACCATGGATACGGAGTATGTATACGCCGACATATACCCGGTATGCAAGTGTCCTGGCGACGTGTTCCGGTGCGTCGTACGCGTCCGATCAGGCCATCGACCCGGATACTCGTGTGCGACGCCGGCGGGCACTGGGTCTGCCGACACACGAGGGGACCCACCATGTCGCACGACGGCTCGCCGCCCGATCCGCCCCAGCCCGACCCGAGCCAGCCCGGCGCCCCCGGCGACCAGCCCAACCCCTACGGCGCGCCTCCGCCGCCGAACCCGTACGGCGGCGCGCATGCGGCGCCACCCCCGCCCAACCCCTACGGCCAGCAGCAGCCCGGCCCCTACGGCGAGCCCACGCCGTACGGCGACACCAACCCCTACGGCGGCCAGACGGCGAGCGTCCCGCCCCCCAACCCGTACGGCGGTCAACCGGCGACCGGACCGGCCTTCGTCTTCGGCGGCTACGCGAGCTGGATCTCGCGCGTCGTGGCCTACCTCATCGACGCGTTCCTCGGCGGGCTGGCAGCGTTCCCGATCTGGATCGGCTACGGCCTGCTCTTCGCCAACGCCACGACGACCACCGACGCGCAGGGCGTGGACCACGTCCACTTCCACTCGGCCGGCGGCAGCACCGTGCTGATCCTGATCGGCGTCCTCACCGGGTTGGCCTTCTTCGTCTGGAACCAGTGCATCCGCCAGGGCCGCACCGGCGCGACCATCGGCAAGAGCGTGCTGGCCATCCGAACCGTCCATGCGGACATGCAGCCGATCGGCGCCGGGCTGGCTTTCCTGCGCTACCTGCTGAACATCGTCAACGGGCTCCCGTGCTACCTCGGCTACCTGTGGCCGATCTGGGACGACCGGAAGCAGACCTTCGCCGACAAGATCATGAGCACCTACGTGATCAAGGCGTCGGAGCCGCAACCGCCGGCGTCCTGACGGCCCGCGTCTTCCGCTCCTTGTCGAGCTCGGCCCGGTAGGCGTGGAAGTCGACCTCGATCGTGTGGCGCTTGCTGGCCACGAAGCGCTTGCGCAGGGCGGCGTCGTACGCCGTGATCTGGGCGCGCATCTCGGCTCGCGGCGGGAGCGTCACCCGACCGGTGATCAGGTCGGCCACCCAGTGGGCCTGTGCCTCGGCCAGCGGCATCACCGCCCCGAGCGGCTGCACGAGGCCGATGAACCACAGCCCGGGCCGATCGGGTGGGACGACGCGACGGTAGAGGTCGACGTGGTTGTCGTCGGCGGCCAGGACGGACTCGTCGAGGAACGGGAAGGTCACCTTGTAGCCGGTGCAGTAGACGACCACGTCCGCGTCGACGGTACTGCCGTCGGCGAAGACGACCGTCGACCCCTCGAAGCGGCTGATCGTCGGCACCACCTTGATGTCGCCGTGCCCGAGCCTGCTGAGCAGGTCGTCGCTGACCGTCGGGTGCGCCTCGAGGACGTCGTGGTCGGGCTCGGGCAGGCCGTAGTCGGTCATCTTGCCGACCGCGATCCGCAGCATCGTGCGCATGCCGAGCTTCTGGAGCCGCAGCGGTCCGCGCGCGAGCGGTGAGTCGGTGAGGTGGTCGGTGGGCATGCCGAACAGGTACTTCGGCAGGATCCAGGCCCCGCGTCGCATCGCGAGGTACGTCTCGCGGGCGTTCCGGGAGGCCTCGACGGCGATGTCGGTCGCGGAGTTGCCGATCCCCAGCACCACGACGGTCTTGCCTGCGAAGAGCTCAGGCGTCCGGTAGTAGTGCACATGGACCTGCTGGCCCGGGAACGCCTCGCTGCCGGGGAACGACGGCTCCGGCCAACGCGGGTCCCAGTGGTGTCCGTTGGCGACCAGGACGTGGTCGTAGTGCCGGGTCTCGACCGCCCGGGCGTCGTCACGAGGCCGGATCGTCACGTCCCAGCCGCCGCCCTCGGCCGGTGCCACCTTGGTCACCTCGGTCCGGAAGGTGATGGCTTCGCGCAGACCGAAGTGGTCGACGAAGTCGTCGAAGTAGGCCGCGATCTGCCAGTGGCTCGGGTAGTCCGGCAGGCTCGCCGACATCGGCCATGCGGCGTACTCCATGGCCTCGCGGGAGGTGTTGATGTGGAGCGAGCGGTACGCCGAGCTCACGCCGTTGTCGTTCTCGTAGCGCCAGTTGCCGCCGACCTCCGATCCCATCTCGAAGCAGTCGAAGTCGATCCCCTCCGCCTGCAGCACCTGGGCCGCCGTGATGCCGGAGGAACCGGCTCCGATGATGCAGGCCGTGGCATACCGATCACTCATGACGGGTGAGGCTAGCCGGGACCTCGGTGAGCAGGAGGGCCCGTCTCGCCGCTCCCCGGCGGAAGACGCGGAACGGATCGCCATCGCTTGGGCGATCCGGCCGATCTGTTCCGCGTCTTCCGCGTCGGAGCGGGTTCCGCTGTGAGCAGAACAGGGCAGACGGGCGAGGAGGCCGCGCCTAGCATCGGGACATGGGTGATGTCGTTCCGCTGCCGGTACGCCGGGAGCCGCTGCAGGAGCAGGACCGACCGGCCGCGCCGGCTCGGGAGCCGCGACGCGACGGGGTCGAGCCGCTGTGGCGCGAGTCGGCGGGACGCGAGCTGCGTCGCCAACGCCAGGCCTCGGGGCGTCGCCTCATCGACGTCGCCGATGAGGCCGGCGTCTCGCCTCAGTACCTCAGCGAGGTGGAGCGGGGTCTGAAGGACCCTTCCTCGGAGCTTCTTGCGGCGATGACCGGAGCCCTCGGCCTCTCGGTCGCTGGCCTCGCTTCGCGCGTCGCCTCCGCGGGGAAGTCACTGCCCACTCCTCTCTGCCTCGCGGCCTGACCAGACCGCGTCCCGTTCGGTGATCACGGCGTCCACGACGCCGTACTCCACAGCCTGCTCCGCGATCAGCACCTTGTCACGCTCGGTGTCCTCACGAATTTGTTCCGAGGTCTTCCCCGTGTCGTGCGCGAGCAGCTCCTCGAGCAGCGAGCGCACGCGCTCGATCTCGTCGGCTTCGAGGATCAGGTCGGGGATCGTGCCGCGACCCTCCGCGGCCGGAGCATGGAGCACGACCCGCCCGTGCCGCAGGATCTGCCGTCGCCCGTGCGCGCCACCGGCCAGGAGCACCGCGGCGGTGGCGACGGCCTGCCCGACACAGGTGGTCTCGACGGCCGGCCGGACGAACTGCATCGCGTCGTAGATGGCCAGCATCGCCGGGATCGACCCGCCCGGGGAGTTGAGGTAGAGGTTGATCGGCGCGTCGGGGTTCTCCGACTCGAGGTGGATGAGCTGCGCGATCACGGTGTTCGCGACGCCGTCGTCGATCGGCGTACCGAGGTAGATGATGCGGTCGGCCAGGAGCCGGGAGTAGACGTCGACGGTGCGCTCGCCGCGGTTGGTCTGGGTGGTCACGTAGGGGACTGCGTAGCTGCTCATCCGCGGACCCCCAGACCGAAGGGGCGCACGGACGCCGGACGTACGTCGTCCATGGAGTCGACCACCCGGTCCACGAACCCGTAGCCGAGCGCCTCCTCGGCACTGAACCACCGGTCGCGCCGCGAGTCGCGCTCGACGGTGTCGAGGTCCTGGCCGGTGTCGTCACTGATCAGCCGCAGCACGGTGTCGCGGGTGTGGCGTAGGTCGTCGGCCTGGATAGCGATGTCCATCGCCGTCCCGCCGATCCCGGCCGACCCCTGGTGGAGCAGGACCCGCGCATGCGGCAGCGCTGACCGCTTGCCCTTGGTGCCGGCGCTGAGCAGGAACTGCCCCGCACTGCATGCGATGCCCATCGCCAGAGTGCTCACGTCGTTGGGGATCAGGGTCATCACGTCGCGGATCGCCAGCATCGCCGGCACCGAGCCACCGGGCGAGTTGATCCACAGCCGGATGTCGGCATGCGGGTCGCGGGCCGACAGCACCAACAGCCCGCTGCACAGCCGGTTGCCCAGCGTCTCGTCCAGCACGCCGCCCATCACCAGCGTGCGCTGTTCGAGCAGGCTGCCGGCCAGCTCGTCGTCGATCCGGCGCCAGGCCGTGTGTTCGTCGCTCATGCAGCCACCGTGACACCCGACGTACGCCGGCCCAACGGCGTGCCGCCGTGAGCGGATCCGCCCTGCGCTGCTCCGCTGACGGCTGCTCGAGGCGTCGGTCTGCTCAGCCGCGTCGCTGCTCAGCGGGGTGGAGCTCGGCGGCCAGGTCCGCCAGGCGTGCCGGTCGGCGTACGACGAGCAGCCCCGCCGTGGCCAGGGCGAGCAGGACCGGCACCACGGCGAGGCCGGACCGCAGCGACGTCGCGTCCGCCATCGTCTCGACCAGCAGCGGGTAGGCGAACCGGGCGATCGTCACGTTGCCGACCCGCGTCAGCCAGTCCCGCACGAGCGGCGGCACGTCAGCGACGCGCGCGATGGACGGCCGTGGCGGCCAGAGCCACGGCGACGCCGGCGCCGATCACGCCGGCGGGCAGAGTCCCCTGCGTCCGGCGGCTGAGCACCGCCCGGCCCGACTGGCTCGAGAGCACGGACCCGTTGCTCTGATGGGACAGGGCCGATCCTGCGCTCTGGTGGGACAACAACGACAACGCTGACATCGCCGACCCGATCGACCCCGCCGAGGCGAAGGAGCCGATGCTCCCGAACGACGCGATGGACGCGACGCTGCCGACCGAGAGCACCGAGTCCTGGGAGCAGATCGAGAGGACCGAGTTCTCCGACCAGAGCGACCACACCCTTCGTAGGTTAGCCCCGTACGTCGCCCATCCGGCCACGCCGACACCCGACGTGCGTCGGCCCCTCGTAGCGGAAAACGCGGAACAGATCGCCCTCACCGGGCGCGGACGACCGAGTTGTTCCGCGTTTTCGCGGCTGGGGCCGGGCGCCCCTCAGCGGTAGGTGACCTGGTCGCGCGCGAGGTGCGAGTGCTCGTTGAAGGTCAGCATCCGGCGGCCGGTGGAACCGGTGATCACCCGGGTGACGCCGGTGTTGGCGCACACGGTGTTGAAGGCGTTCCACAGCCGCGGCAGCTCCGCGGCGCTGGCCTCCGGGTCGACCAGCGAGGCGCACGCGACCGCGATCGGACCACCCGAGGAGACCACGACGGTCACGCCGTCCCGGGCAACGGCCCGCTCGAGCGCGGCTGCGACGCGGCCCACGAACGCCGGCCAGGACTCGTCGTACTCGTCGTCGAACTCGCCGCCGGACCACCGGGTGGTGGCCTCGACGAACGCCTCCTGGAAGGCGCGCCGGTCCATCGCGTCGGACGAGCGGAGTCGGGACCCGCGGGCCACGACGCCGAGATGGTCGAACTCGTTCCAGCCCTCGTCGCGCTCGGGCGCCACCGACCAGCCGGCCGTCTCGGCCATGGCGTTGGCCGTGTCGCGCTGGCGCCGCATCGCGCCGTGCAGCAGTGCGGTCGGCTCGAGCCCAGCGTCCGCGAGCCACACCCCGAGCCGCTTGCTCTGCACGATCCCGGTCTCGCTCAGCACGTCGTAGTCGTCGGCACCGAACGACGCCTGCCCGTGCCGGACCAGCAGCACCACCCCCATCAGCCGGGTCCGCCGGTCGAGACCAGCGCGCGGCACCGCGACTCGAGGTACGCGACCGCCGGTCCGAAGCGGGCATAGGCCTCGTTGTGGGTCTGCCCGTTGAAGTAGCGGTACCAGATCTGCTGGCAGATCACCCCGAGCCGGAAGAGGCCGAACACCTCGTAGAAGCGCCACTGCTCCGGGCTCACCTCGAGCCCCGTCCGTTCGGCGTACCAGTGCACGACCTGCTCGCGCGTCCACATCCCCGGAGCCGTCGTCGGCTGGCGGCGGAAGGCCTGGAAGAAGTCGTCGTCATCGGCCTGGATCCAGTACGCCAGCGCCCCGCCGAGATCCATCAGCGGGTCCCCGACGGTGGCCATCTCCCAGTCGAGGACGCCGTGGACCTGCAGCCGGTCGGCCGGGTCGAGCACCATGTTGTCGAAGCGCCAGTCGTTGTGGATCAGACATCGCCCGGTGTCCGCGGGCTGGTGCTCGTCGAGCCAGGCGGTCACGCCGCTCCAGTCGCCGAGGTCGTCGGTCGTCGCGTGCGAGAGCCGGTCGGTCCACCCGGCCACCTGCCGGGCGACATAGCCGTCGCCACGGCCGAGCGCCGCCAGCTCCGGTACGGCGGACACGTCGACGCTGTGCAACCGGACCAGCGCCTCCCACGCGTGCTCGCAGAGCGTCGAGGCCTCCTGGGCCGAGAGCTCGAAGGGCAGCTCCTTGCGCAGGATGGTGCCGTCGAGCCGTTCCATCACGTAGAACTCCGAGCCGATCACGGACTCGTCCCGGCACAGACCGACCATCCGGGCGACGTAGGGGTACACCGGCGCGAGGGCGTGCTGGATCAGGTACTCCCGGCCCATGTCATGGGCGCTCTTCGCCTTCGCACCCGCTGGCGGCCGGCGCAGGATGAGGTCGCGGCCCGGGTACCGCAGCAGGTAGGTCAGGTTGGAGGCGCCGCCCGGGAACTGCCGGACCTCCGGCGTGCCCTCCAGGTCGTCGCGGAAAGCCTCGGCGTGCTCGCGCAGCCAGCCGGCCGTCGCCTCGACGTCGAAGGCGTCCTCCTCACGGACCGGGCGCGACTCGTCGGCGGTGCTCACCGGGTCAGTATGTCGAGCCCCCGTGCGGCTCAGCCCACCCCGGTGTGGAAGTACGACGCCACGGAGCGCGGCACCCCTGTCGAGGCCGCGGCGTACGCCGTCACGCCGTCCCGCGCCCAGTCATGCACGGTGGCCGGGGTCAGCGACAACGTGCCTCCAGGGCGCTCGACGGCTCCACACCGCAGGTCGACCACGTCCCAGCGGGTCCCGCCGTCACCGTGCAGACCCAGCGCGACCCACCGACCGGTGGGGACCGACGCGCACGCAGGTCCGCCGTGACCTGCCCGCTGCACCGCCTCGGCGTACGACCGGGCGGAGCGCGCCTCGACGCGGCCCGACCACATCAGGGTCGTCGTACCGGTGTCCTGGGAGTACACGCAGACCGACAGCGACGTCGGCGTCAGCGATGCGGGACCGGAGGTCGGCACCTGAACGGGGTGCGTCGGGCAGCCGTTGCCGTCGACGTCCACCACCTCGGCGGTGCCCAGGATCTGGCGCCGCAGCGAGGACTCCCCTGCGAAGACCGTCACGTGCTGGCCGCCGACGGACCGCGTCTCGGCGAGCACGGAGCCGATGTCCTTGACCCCGACCGCCAGCGGCGAGTCGAACCACACGGCCGTCCCCGAGGGCATCGCGCCGTCGCTGCCCCAGGGCACGCAGGCGTCCGTCATCTTCGACGGCCTGCCGACGAACGGCGTCGCCGAGGTCACGTACGTGGCGGGGTCGGCCGACGAGAGCACCTCTGCCTGGTTCGCCCCGCACGCGGCCAGGCGTCCGTGGAAGAAGTCGGCATGGAGCGGCGCGCCACCGAAGCCCCAGGTCGCGGGTACCTGCACCTGCACGCCGTCGTACGACTCGTAGCGCCAGTCGGCCGGCGCGTGCACGGACGGGTAGGTGATCACGCCGGGTGGGGTCCGGGTCACCCGGCTCACCAGAGCCACGGTGACCACCAGGGCCAGCACGGCGACCACGGACACCCAGACAGCCCGGCGATGGCGGCGCCGGGGTGGTTCGTCCGTCGTGGCCAGCGGGCGAGCGAGGTGGGTCGGCGCCGCGGTGGCGCGGGCATCGAGGAGGTCGCCGACGCTGACGTCTCCGCCGGCCGGCAGGTCCCCTTGCAGAGTCGCCAGGCCGCGTTGGACCTGCGCCCGCGCGAACGCGTGCGAGGTGCCCAGCACCTCGGCGATCTCGGCGTCGGACCGGTCCTCGAGCACCCGCATCACCACGGCGGCCCGGCGCCGGCTCCCGGAGGCGTCGACCAGGAACCGGCGTGCCAGCAGATCCGGGTCGTCCCCACGTTGGACGTCGGCCCATGCCTTGCGCGTGCCCTCGAGGGCCTTCTGCGTGGCAGCCTCGGCGGCCGGGCCGTCCTCGGTCAGCGCATGGGCGAACCGCAGCAGTGACGGCGTCCGCGCCGCTGCCCACTCGTCGAATGCTCCGGCCACGTCACCACGATGCCCCAGCCGGAGCCGTCGTGGCAGTCGCTTTCCGGATCAGGTCCGGTCGCGTCACTCAGGAGACCGGGCCGCCGAGCTCCTCCAGGCGCGCCGCCTGGTGCCGCATCTGCACGTCGTACGCCGCCCGGTCGCGCAGCTTCAGGTCGTACGCCGCGCGCGCGGCCGGGTCGGGAAGGATGATCTCGTCACCTGCGTCGATCCCTGCCAGCACTGCGACGGCGATGTCGTCCGCCGTCAGCGGCGACCGCTCCACGAGCTGGGTCACGACCGACCCGAGCGCCTCGTCGGCGCCCCGCAGGGAGTCCATCAGGTTGGTCCGGAAGTACGACGGGCAGACCACGCTCGCGGTCACGCCGTACGGCGAGAGCTCGTGGCCGAGGGTCTCGGTCAGGGCGACGACACCCGCCTTGACCGCGTTGTACGACGCCATCCCGGCCGGGTGCACCAGCCCGGCCAGCGATGCGACGTTGACGATCGTCCCCGAGCGCTGGCGCTTCAGCATCGGGACGAACGTACGGCAGCCGCGGACCACTCCGAGCAGGTTGATCTCGACGATCCACTCCCACTCGTCGAGCCCGGCGACATCGATCCGGCCGCCACCGGCGACGCCGGCGTTGTTGACCAGGATGTCGAGGCCGCCCCACCGCTCCTCGACCAGGGCGAGCGCGGCCGCCCAGTCGTCGTCCGACGTGATGTCGAGCCTGACGGTGGTCGAGGAGGGCGCCCTGGCGCCCGACTCGACACCACCCTCGCCGGCCAGGTCTGTCGCCAGCACCTCGTCACCACGGGCCCGGAAGGCGGCTGTGAGGGCCGCCCCCAGGCCGGAGGCCGCGCCGGTGACCAGCACCCGACGCCGGGGCGACGCGGTAGGGCTCACCGCGCGCCGTACTTGCCGAGCTCGAGCCGGGCCACCATGCCGCGGTGGACCTCGTCGGGACCGTCGGCGAGGCGCAGCGAGCGCGCCCCGATCCAGGCCGCGGCGAGGGGGAAGTCGTCGGACATGCCACCGCCGCCGTGCAGCTGCAGGGCCATGTCGATCACGCCCTGCGCCATGGTCGGCACTGCGACCTTGATCGCGGAGACCTCCTGCAGCGCGTTCATCGGGCCACCGACGTCGAGCTTCCAGGCGGCGTTCAGGACGAGCAGCCGAGCCTGGTCGATCGCAATCCGCGCATCGGCGATGCGCTCCCGGTTGCCGCCCAGGTTGACCAACGGCTTGCCGAACGCCGTGCGCTCGAGCCCGCGGCGGCAGGCCAGCTCCAGGGCCATCTCGGCGAGCCCGATCAGCCGCATGCAGTGGTGGACGCGGCCGGGGCCGAGCCGGCCCTGCGCGATCGCGAAGCCCTCTCCCGGGCCGGAGATGAAGTTGCCGAGGGGCACCCGCACGTCGCGGAACGACACCTCGCCGTGGCCGAGCGGCTCGTCGTAGATCCCCATGGTGGGCAGCAGCCGTTCGATGGTGACGCCGGGGGTGTCGCGCGGCACGAGGACCATCGAGTGCCGGTGGTGGCGGTCGGCGTCGGGGTCGGTGACGCCCATGAACACGTAGATCCTGCAGTCCGGGTGGCCGACGCCGGTCGACCACCACTTGCGTCCGTTCACCACGATCTCGTCACCGTCGACGACGGCGGTCGCGGCCATGTTGGTCGCGTCGGACGAGGCCACCTCGGGCTCGGTCATGGTGAACGCCGAGCGGATCTCGCCGGCCAGCAGCGGCTCCAGCCACTCGCGCCGCTGGTCCTCGGAGCCGTAGCGCAGCAGCACCTCCATGTTGCCGGTGTCCGGCGCGTTGGAGTTGAAGACGATCGGCGCGATCGCCGAGCGCCCCATCTGCTCGGCCAGGGGTGCGTAGTCGACGTTGGTCAGTCCCTCGCCGCCGTCGGTCCCGAACCGTGCGGCGTACTCGCCGGCATGCTCCTTCGGCAGGAAGAGGTTCCAGAGGCCCTGTGCCCGCGCCTTCTGCTTGAGCTCCTCGAGGAGCGGCAAGGGTTGCCAGGGATCGCCCGTACGCCGTGCTTCGGCCAGGTCACGGTGGTAGGCACCCTCCACCGGCGTGATCTCGGTGGCCATGAAGTCGGCGACGCGCGCGGTCAGGTCGGTGGCCCGGGGAGAGGGAGCGAAGTCCATGCCCCTGAGCCTAGAGCCGTTGAGTTGGCTCTCCGGGTCCGGCCTGGCCGCCACGAGGGCCAACTCAACGAGCCCGGAGGGCCAACTCAACGAGTCACGCAGCGGTGGTGGTCACCACCAGTGCCCTCGCGACCGGGTCCTGCCAGCGCCGCGCGGTGCGCTCGAACCGGACCCCGGACCAGAGCAGGCACGGGATCGCGAGAAGCACCGAGAGCCGCCAGTCGGGCACGCGCGCGGCCCCGGAGAAGATCAGGCTCGTGAACGTCGTGCTGGTGGCGAGCCGGGCGGAGTAGCCGACCATGGCCGCCGGCGGGGCCGGTGTGGCCCGCGCGGAGCGGAGGTCGACCGGGTAGGGGTGCGCCTGCGACCAGCGCATCGAGGCGCCCACGACCTGGAGCAGCACCACCAGGAGCGTGCACACGAGTGCGGAGGCCTCTTCGGGGTCCGGGATGCCGGCCCGCAGGGCGCCGAGCCCGACCGTGATGAGCGACGCGACCCCGAGGAACTCCGTGAGCACCCACGCTCGGGCGTCGAAGAGGGTCGACGCGGGAACGGGGAGGTTCTCGCGCCAGAGTGCGCCACGGCCGTCGAGACACCAGGCGTTGACGCCGAACAGCAGCGCGCCACCCGAGGCGACCAGGCCCGGCAGGATCGTCATCGAGGCCCACGGGAGGTCACCGAAGATGGCGACGAGCCCCGGGCCGACGGCGAGCACGAGCACGCCTCGGCGCATCGGTACCGAGCGCCAGACCGAGGCCCGGTCGGCCCGGATCAGGAGCCCGAGGACGGTTCTCGGCATCTTGCGGGGCTCGTGCTGGTCGGTCTCCATCCGCGCCTCGTCGCGCGGCATCCTCCGAGCGGCGAGGTGGGTGGGCCACGCACCGACGGCGATCGCGACCATGCTGCTCACGAGCAGCAGGGCGAGCAGGATCCACCAGCGCGGTGCCCAGCCGCTGACCGCGCCCTGGAAGACCCACAGGGTCGGGATCGTGTCGAGCGCCTCGGTGGCATGACCGGTCAGCTGGACCACGCCCGCGGCGAGGGCCAGGCAGACGAGGAGCCCACGGGTGATCCCGATGCCGTAGGGGCCACGGCGTACGGCCTCCATGGTCCACGCGACCACCTGCCCGAGCGTCGTGCAGAAGACCAACCACAGCAGCATCGCCACCTGGGCCTGGAACAGCTTGCTGCCGGCGTAGCTGTAGGCCATCGACCCGAAGAGCACCCAGGCCTGGATCATCCAGGCGATGTTGAACGGCGCCAGCAGCAGGGCGCCGAGGTGGTCGGTGGTGGGACTGATCGGGTACGGCGACGCCTGGTCGCGGGAGAGCAGCTCGCGGCCGCCACCCGAGGCCACGGCCGACGCGATGTTGAGGGCGAGGATGCCGGCCATCGCGGAGGGCAGCAGCAGGAAGACGTCGAACGCCTTGCCGGGCCCGTTGGCGCCGGGCATGAACGCAGGCACGGTGGCCACGGCCAGCGTGACCAGGACGAACGTGGCCGCCAGTCCGCGCGAGAGGTGGCGACGGCGTACGGCCTGAGCCCGGAAGCGGAACAGGATCCCGACGTCCTGGACGGCACGCCGGGCGGCCTGGACCCGACCCGGCGAGGTGTGTGCCGCCCGGGTCGTGTCAGTCGAGGAGGGCGCGGTAGGCACGTGCCCCCTCCTCGCCGGCCATCTCGTCGGCGTCGACCGAGGCGACCTGCGACCCGCCGCGCATCACGAGGACGGACCCGCAGGCCTGGATGGCGAGGTCGCGCAGGTGCGTGGACAGCAGGATCGTGGCACCGCGTGCTCGCGCGTCGGCGATCACGTCGAAGGTCGCCTCGACGCCGATCGGGTCGACACCGTCGAACGGCTCGTCGAGCAGCAGCACCTGGGGCTCGTGCATCGCGGCCAGGACGACGGAGAGCCGTCGTCCCATGCCGTGGGAGAAGCCACCGGTCACACGGTTCATCACGTCGCCGAGCTCGAAGCGCTCGAGGAGGTCGCGCGCGCGGTCCTCCCAGTGGGTCATCCGCCGCAGCCGCGCACTGAGCTGGAGGTGCTCCCACGGGGTGGCGCGAGGCACCAGGCCACCCACGTCGGGGCAGTAGCCGGTGAGCTGCTTGACGGTCAGGGTCTCGGTCCGGATGTCGTGGCCCGCCACCGTCACCGTGCCCTCGGTCGGCGGCACGACACCCGCGAGCACGCGCATGGTGGTGGACTTGCCCGCGCCGTTGCGTCCGAGCAGGGCGGTGGCCTGTCCGGCGTACGCCTGGACGTCGATGCCGGCGACCGCCTCCACCTCGCCGAAGCGCACGTGCAGGCCGCGGACGTCGACGACGGGTTCGTTCACCCGCAAAGTCTCGCAGCGGGCACAGGACTTTGCCCTGGGAACGACGAGAAAGTCGCGGCCGTCGGCAGCCGGCCGACCGTCAGGTCGGAACGTCGCCGGAGAAGTGGACCTGCAGGGCCATCTTCGCCGGTGCGGCCGGAACTCCACGAAACCACCGCGCTCGATCCGCTCACGCAACCGCTTGACCCGCTTCGCGCCCATTCCGCGCCCCAGGTCCTCGGCCCGCGTGACCGGTCCGGCCGACGCTCACCGCACCGTGCCAGGCCATCGCGCGGCCACGCCGCGCAACGGAGGTCCCGGACCGGGACTTCTCCACCTATGCTTCCCGGACCCTTGCTTCGAACGCATGTTCGTATTACCATACTGGTATGGCCACCTTGACCGCTACCGACCTCGGCAGCTCCGTCGACGAGCTCGTCGCGTGTCTGGCGCGCCTCTGCACGGCCGACGTCCCCGAGCTGGCCGGTGACGAGCAGGCTCACCTGCTCCGGGTGCTCGCCAGGGCCGAGTCGTCGCTGGCCGCAGTGCGACTACGCGTGCTCGCGGCGGCCGACCGGGGGCGGACGGCCCAGCGGGCGGGAGCGGCGAGCACCGGCCAGTGGGCAGCCACCCTGACCCAGGCCGACGCCGCTGTCACCCACCGGGAGGTCGGCCTCGCGCGGTCCCTCGAGCGGCTGCCCGCCACCCGAGCGGCCCTGAGCGACGGCGACGTGTCCGCCGCTCATGCGGCAGCGATCTCCCAGGCCCTCGACCAGCTACCCCCCGTGGTCACGGCGTCCCAGCGCGCCCAGGTGGAGGACGCCCTCGTGGCGAAGGCGCGGGAGCTCGCCCCCCAGACCCTGCGCCGGATGGCGCGTCGTGCCGTGGAGGCGATCGAGCCCGACCCCGCGATCGTCGACGCCTGCGAGGACGCGCTCGTCCACGACGCGGAGGCCGCGGCGCGGGCCCGCTCCCGGCTCACCTTCCACGACAACCAGGACGGCACGGTCACCGGCTGCTTCACGGTGCCAGTGCTCCAGGGTCACCTGCTGCGCAAGGTGATCGAGACGATGACGGCGCCGCGGCGCGGTCGGCTGGGCGCCTCGACAGCCCAGACGGGGCCAAGTCAGGGCCCGCGGACCGACTGGGACCACGCGCGCGGCCTGGCGTTCTGCGAGCTGCTCGAGCACCTCCCCACCGACCACCTCCACCCCCGCACCGCCGCCACGCTCGTGGTCACCGTGCGCGACGACGTGCTGCGTGGGGCTCTGGCCACCGCCGGCCTCGACACCGGCGAGGTGATCAGCTCCGCCGAGGTGCGGCGGCTCGCCTGCGGCGCCGGCATCCTGCCGGCCGTCCTCGGCGGTCGCTCGGTGCCGCTCGACCTGGGTCGCCACAGACGCCTGTTCTCCGATCACCAACGCATCGGCATCGGGCTGACCCACACCACCTGTGCGGCCGACGGGTGCGAGCGTCCCTTCGCCTGGTGCGAGCTCCACCACCGACGACCGTGGGCCGGCCTCGGCCGCACCGATCTGGCGGACGCGGTGCCGCTGTGCCACTTCCACCATCAGCGCATCCACGACACCGGGTTCCTGCACGTCCAGCTACCCGACGGCAGCGTGCGCTTCCGTCGGCGGACGTGAGCTGCGCTCCGGGTCGACAGAGGTCAGGCGGGGAAGCCCTCGCCCTTCGCCGCGAGCTCGCGGAGGTACGCCGTGGGCCGGAACCGCTCGCCGTACGTCTCGGCGAGCTCGTCAGCCCGGTCGAGGAACGCCGGCAGCCCGATCCGGCCGTCCGCGGCCTCGTAGCCGGTCATGAACTGTGCGGCGCCACCGGTGTTCGGCGGGAAGCCGATGCCCATGATCGAGCCGATGTTGGCCGCTGCGGACGACTCGATGACCCCCTCCTCGAAGCACTTCGCGGTCTCGAGAGCCTCGGCGAAGAGCATCCGGTCCTTTACGTCGGCGAACGGCGGCTGCTCGGCCGCAGGCGGGAACGCCTCGGCGAGGCCGGGCCACAGACCCTGACGCTTCCCGTCCACGTACTCGTAGAAGCCGGCGCCCTTGAGCCGCGAGGGGCGGCCGAGCTCGATCATCTTCGCGACGACGGCCCCGCCGGGGTGTTCGACGTACGGCGTGCCGGCCTGCTCGGCGGCGTCCTGCGCCGCCTTCGCGATCTTGACCATCAGCTCCATGTTCAGCTCGTCGGAGAGCTGGAGGGTGCCGACCGGGTAGCCGTCCTGCGTCGCGGCGCGCTCGAGCGACATCGGGTGCACGCCCTCGGCGAGCATCGCGAGACCCTCGTTCACCATCGTGCCGATCACGCGCGAGGTGTAGAAGCCGCGGCTGTCGTTGACCACGATCGGCGTCTTCCGGATCTGCAGGACGACGTCGTAGGCCTTGGCCAGCGCCTCGTCGGAGGTCTGCTCACCCCTGATGATCTCGACGAGCGGCATCTTGTCGACCGGGCTGAAGAAGTGCAGCCCGATGAAGTCGGCGGGCCGGTCGACGCCGGTGGCGAGCTCGGTGATCGGCAGGGTCGAGGTGTTGGAACACAGCAGAGCGTCGGCGTTGACGTGGTCGGCGATCTCGGCGAAGACCTGGTGCTTGAGGCTCGGGTCCTCGAAGACCGCCTCGATGACGAGATCGCAGCCGGCCAGGTCGGCAGGGTCGGCGGTGGTGGTGATGCGCGCCAGCATCTCCTCCGACTTCTCCGGGGTGAGCCTGCCGCGCTCGATGCCCTTGGCGTTGAGCTTCTCGCTGTAGCTCTTCCCCTTGGCGGCCGCCTCGGCAGTGACGTCCTTGAGCACGACCTGCATGCCGGCCCGGGCACAGGAGTACGCAATGCCGGCACCCATCATCCCGGCGCCGAGCACGGCTACCTTGGTGGCCCGGAACTTCTCGACACCCTCGGGACGGAACTTCCCGGCGTTGATCGCCTGCAGGTCGAAGAAGAACGCCTGCGTCATGTTCTTGAAGTTCTGCCCGACGATCAGCGTGGTCAGGTAGCGGCTCTCGACCCGGCTGGCGGTGTCGAAGTCGGTGCTCGCACCCTCGACCGCGGCCGAGAGGATCGCGCGCTGGGCCGGGTAGACCGCGCCCTTGGTCTGCTGGCGCAGCAGGGCCGGGAACGCAGGGAGGAACGCCGCGAGCTTGGGCGACTGCGGGGTGCCACCGGGCATCCGGTAGCCCTGGCGGTCCCACGGGTTGCTGGCGGCCTCGGGGTCGTCACGGTGCTCAAGGATCCAGGCCTTCGCGGCCGGCAGCAGGTCGTCGCGCGAGGCCACGACCTCGTCGACGAGGCCCTTCGCAAGGGCGTCGGCCGGCTTGAACCTGGTGCCCTGGAGGAGCACCTCCATCAGCCCCGGCTGGAGGCCCAGCATGCGCACGATCCGGGTCACCCCGCCGCCACCGGGCAGCAGCCCGAGCGTGGCCTCGGGGAGGCCGACCACGGCGGCGGAGTCGTCCACCAGGATCCGGTGCTGGCAGGCCAGCGCGATCTCGAAGCCGCCACCGAGGGCGGCCCCGTTGATCGCGGCGACCACCGGGCGGGGGTACTTCTCGAGCCTGCGGAGGTCGGCCTTGATCGCCTCGGCACCGGCGAACACCGACGCAGCGTCGGCCGGGCCGGCCTGCATCATCAGCTTCAGGTTTCCGCCCGCGAAGAAGGTCTTCTTCGCGCTGGCCACGACCACGCCGGTGACGTCGTCCACCTCGTCGTACAGCCGCTCGACGGCCGCGTGCATCGAGCGCTGGTAGATCTCGTTCATCGTGTTGGCGCTGGCCGTGGGGTCGTCGAGGGTGAGCGTGACGATCCCGTCGTGGTCGCGCTCGTAGCGCACGGCGGTCTGCTGCTGGGTCTCGGTCATGGGACGTCCTTCGGTCGGGTATGGGTCTCGGGGTCGAGACGGCTGCTGCGCAACCTGCTCGACCAGCGGGGTAGGTCAGACGACCTCGACGATGGTGGCGATGCCCATGCCGCCGCCGATGCACAGCGTGGCCAGGCCTCGGCGCAGGTCGCGACGGTGGAGCTCGTCGACCAGGGTGCCGAGCAGCATCGCGCCGGTGGCGCCGAGCGGGTGGCCCATCGCGATGGCGCCGCCGTTCACGTTGGTGACCTCGTGCGTGATCCCCATGTCCTGCATGAAGCGCATGGCGACCGCGGCGAAGGCCTCGTTCATCTCCCACAGGTCGATGTCGTCGACCTCGAGGCCGGCCTTGGCCAGCGCCTTCCGGGCAGCAGGCGCCGGACCGGTCAGCATGATCGTCGGGTCGGCCCCGGAGACCGCGGTCATCACGATCCGGGCCCGCGGGGTGAGGCCGAGCTCCCGGCCGACCTCCTCGGAGCCGATGGCGACCAGGGCGGCGCCGTCGACGATGCCGGAGGAGTTGCCGGCGTGGTGCACGTGGTCGATGCGCTCGACCCAGTGGTACTTCTCCAGCGCCACGTCATCGAAGCCGGCGTCGCGGCCGATGCTCTCGAAGCTCGGCTTCAGCCCGGCGAGCCCCTCGACCGACGTGTCGGGGCGGATCAGCTCGTCGTGCTCGAGCACGGTCACGCCGTTGGCGTCCGTGACCGGGACGACCGCCTCGCTGAAGTAGCCGTTGGCCCAGGCCTTGGCGGCCCGGTGGTGCGACTCTGCGGCATAGGCGTCGACGTCCTGGCGGTTCCAGCCCTCCAGGGTGGCGATCAGGTCGGCCCCGATGCCCTGCGGCACGAAGCCGGTGGTCAGCGCCGTGGCGGGGTCCATCGCCCAGGCGCCGCCGTCTGAGCCCATCGGGACCCGGCTCATCGACTCCACGCCACCGGCCAGGATCAGGTCCTCGAACCCGCTCCGGATCCGCGCGGCGGCCTGGTTCACCGCCTCGAGACCCGACGCACAGAACCGGTTCAGTTGGACACCCGCGACGGTCTCCGGATAGCCGGCCGCCAGGGCCGCGGTCTTGGCGATGTCACCGCCCTGCTCACCGATCGGGGACACCACGCCCAGCACCACGTCGTCGACGCGGTTGACGTCGAGCGACGGGTTACGGATCTGGACCTCGTCGAGGAGCCCGACGATGAGGTCGACCGGCTTCACCTCGTGGAGGGCACCGACCGCCTTCCCCTTGCCGCGCGGCGTACGGAGATGGTCATAGACGAATGCTTCAGCCATGAGGTCGATTGTGACACTCTTACTGTCATGGTCGTCAAGGAGGACGGGGCTGTGGGACAGGTCACGCTGCTGACCCTGGACCAGCTCACCGAGCGCGTCGGGATGAGCGTGCGCAACGTCCGCTTCTACACGACCAAGGGCCTGGTGCCGCCGCCCCTACGACGCGGACGGAGCGGCTACTACACCGCCGACCACGTGGCGCGGCTGCAGCTCGTGCAGGAGCTCCAGAGCCACGGCTTCACGCTCTCCGCCATCGAGCGCTACGTCGCAGGGATCCCCGTCGACGCCTCTCCCGAGGACATCGCGCTGCACCGCACCATGCTCGCGCCCTGGATGGCCGACTCCCGCGAGGAGCTCCCGCGGGCCGAGCTCGAACGACGCGCCGGCCGCTCCCTCGACACCGGTGACCTCGAGACCCTGCACGCGCTCGGCGTCGTGCACCCCTGCGGGCGCGACCGATTCCAGGTCTCGATGTCGCAGCTCGGGGTAGGCCTCGGCCTGCTCGACCTCGGCTACCCGATCGAGGCCGCGCGGGCCGCGGCCGACGTGTACGCCGCGCACGGGCGCGCGATCGCCGAGGAGCTCTACGAGCTGTTCCGGACCCGGGTCTGGCCGGTCTACAAGGAGAAGGGGGTCTCCCCCGAGCGGATCCAGGAGGTCGTCGAGCGCCTCAAGCCGCTGTCGATCGCGTCCCTGGTGCAGGCCTATGAGGCCGGCATGGACGAGACACGGCGTATCAATATCGCCAAGCGTGCCCGATGACAGGTGTCGAGGGCGCCCCGATGGGTACGTCGGGTGACGTGACGCCCCTTCGCATCCTCGTCACCGGCGCCACCGGGTTCGTCGGCCGCCGGCTGGCCCCGTCCCTCGTCGAGGCCGGGTACGACGTGCGCGCGATGACCCGCCGCCCCGAGGCGTACGACGGGCCAGGCACTCCCGTGGGGGCCGACGTCCACGATCCCGACACCCTGGGTCCGGCGCTCGAGGGCATCGACGTCGCCTACTACCTCGTGCACTCGCTCGACAGCGCCGACTTCGAGCAGATGGACGCACGGGCGGCCCGGGCCTTCGGTGAGGCCGCGGCCGCCGCCGGCGTCCGTCAGATCGTCTATCTCGGCGGTCTCGGCGCCGAGGGCGACGACCTCTCGGCCCACCTCCGCTCGCGCCGTGAGGTCGAAGGACTGCTCGGCGAGGGTGGGGTGCCGGTCACCGTCCTCCGTGCGGCCATCGTGGTCGGCCAGGGCGGGATCTCGTGGGAGCTCACCCGGCAGCTGGTGAAGAACCTGCCGGCGATGGTCGTCCCGAAGTGGGTCTCGACCCGGACCCAGCCGATCGCGGTCGACGACGTCATCCGCTACCTGGTCGGCGTGGCCGACCGGCCCGAGGCGTTCGACCGGGTCTTCGAGATCGGCGGCCCCGACCAGCTCAGCTATCTCGAGATGCTCGAGATAGCCGCCGAGATCTCGACAGGGCGGCAGGTGCCGATCGTGAAGGTGCCGGTGCTGACGCCGCGGCTCTCGTCGTACTGGCTCGCCCTCGTCACCGACGTCGACGTCACGACGGGGCGCAACCTGATCGACTCGATGGGCACCGAGGTGCTGGTGACCGACTTCTCCATCCGTGACCTGGTCCCGGGTGAGCCGCTCAGCTACGGCGAGGCCGTTCGCCGGGCCCTCGAGGAGACCTGAGCCACCCGCTCAGCCGAAGAGGGCCGGCAGCAGGTAGAGCATCGCGACCGACCACACCACGTGCGTGATGATCGGCGCCTGGATGCCGCCCGTGGCCCGGCGCTCGAGGCCGACCAGGGCGCCGAGCAGCACCGCGGCGAACGCGAGCATGACGTTGCCGGTGGCCAGGGTAGCGGCGCCGTACGCGAGGGTCGTGACGACGACCGGGGAGCGGGTCGTGGCGGCGTAGAGAGCACCCCGGAAGAAGAGCTCCTCGGCCACCCCGTTGAGCGCCGTGATCACCACGAGCAGCGGGACCGAGCCCTCGTTGGCGTGGTCGAGGACGTGCCGCACCTGCGCGTCGAGCGCCGGGATCTGCCGGACCACGAGGCCGCCGGCGACGAACAGCCCGGCGAGCAGGACGGCGTACACGACGGGCATCAGGAACGGCCGCCCCTTGCGCGTCCGGCCCAGATGGAGCGGGCCCGACAGGAAGGCGCCGACCGTCCAGACCAGGGCCAGGACGAGCGTCGAGAGGTAGAACCAGTCGTTACCCGGCTTGATCCGCAGCGAGAACGAGAGCACGACCGCGCCGAGGACTACGAACAAGCCCGTCACGACCTGGCGTCGGCGCAGGTCTCGGGTGCTCTCCCCATGGTCGCGGGGCACCTTGTCCCACAGCGACCGGCGCACGGTCCGGCCGACGGCACCCATCACGACGGTCACCCTACGGGCGGCCGCTGGCTCCTCAGCTCTTGAAGGTGTCCTTGACGTTCTTCGCGGCGTCCTTGAGGTGCTCGCCGGCCTTCTTGACCTTGGCCTCGCCCTGGTCGGCCTTGCCCTCGGACTCCAGGCTCTCGTTGCCCGTCG
>Ga0302321_100000360_pt1 | contig 40177 bp, 45 predicted proteins | sample Fen_T0_1_FD_202505 | JGI IMG/M metagenome (GOLD analysis project Ga0302321, IMG submission 202505) | Peat permafrost microbial communities from Stordalen Mire near Abisko, Sweden - Fen_T0_1 | ecosystem: Environmental > Terrestrial > Soil > Wetlands > Permafrost | place: Sweden: Abisko... | reverse complement strand
CTAGGCATATGCGTCTGTTCGCGGGCGTTGTTGGTGGAGTGCGCTTTCACTCGCATTTCAAATTCCGGTGTAGCCGGGGGCGCCGAACCCGGCCTTATCGATCCCCGGCCTCAGCGCGGCCGGCTACAAAAGGCACGCTGCCATTCGGTCGCTCTGGCGGCTACCGTTTTATCTAAACCGCGCTAGCGCTCTGCATGACCGTCCTCGCCGAGCCGGGAATCACCCACGAAAAAACCGGCGCCCTTTCGGGCGCCGGACCCCACAATACGTCGAACCAAACCGCCGCCCGTATCTACGGCGGGAAATTAGCTTATCTCACTTCGTCGGTTCGGTGCCGGGAGTGCCGTTTTTATGATCGTTACTCTCGCGCTTGGGTTCGCGTTCGACGTGGCTCGCCGTTTGCCAGGCGCGCATGATTTCCGCATTGCGGCCGTACTTGTTGGTCACGATCGCGTCGAGGTAGTTCACCGCCTTGATGCCTTCGGCGATGGATAATCCCACGGCTTTGGTTTTGCCCACGGCGCTGGTGGTGCCGGAGCTCAGGTTGGACTGCTCTGTGCGGATCGTTTTTAAATCGGTTTCAAGGTTATTCACCAGATCCGGCGACGCTTCATGATCGATGAAGTGCTGGAGCACGCCGGGCTTCTTTAACGCGGCGATAAAGTTGTCGGCCGTGCTGAGAACGGCAGTGGGGTTGTGGGCGGGAATACCAAAGGAATCGGCGAAGCCGGGGATGTCTTGCGCGACGGCGCGGGCGGTTTTGCCGATGGCTTTTAGGTCCAGGAGCAAGGCATCTATGAGCACTTCCACGGAGGTGACTCGCGGTGGTTGTTGCTGGACACGGCTGGTGTCCAGCTTCGCGATGATCTCGGCAATCGTGACCTTGTAACCGGCGCCTTTGGAGCCCGGCTTTAGGTCGGCAAGATAGTCTCGGCCAAAGGCGTCGACTTTTATTAACATGTCATAGCGGCGTTGTTCGCGGTCGGTCATGGGTATTCCTCTTGTTTGTAGGTGTAGATTAAGCCGGATGTCTCGTTGGGTATCCTGACGAGTTCGGTGAAATTACAAACGATAACCAAAAGCAAGATATCGTTTATATTTTAAAAATATCTTACAAAAGGTTCGGTGAAAGGACTAATGGTCTGTAGGGGTTTTCCTTAGTGGGGTCGGATTTTAAAGGTTGGGCACTAGAGCATTTCAAATTCTGGTGTAACCGAGGGCGACGACCTCGGGGCTCCCCTGAACCGGCTTTTGGCGCATCTTCAGAACGCCGATCCGCAGGATGCTGAACGGCTTCGGGGCGCAGTTGACACACGTCGGGAGGGGACTTGCACGCATCGGGAGGCGTCTGGCCGCCGTCGGGCCTCGACTTACACGCGTCGGGACTGCCTTGAACGGCGCCGAACCAGGTCTGATTGCCGCAAAACCAGAGCTTACAACCGTCTCACCTCGACGTGCAGGCGTCGGGCCTCGACAGGGAGGCGTCTCACCACGTCTGTATGCCACCGGGCATCGACGTGCGTGCGTCTCACTGCAAGTGGCCGGCATTTACCCACGACTTACACACACTTTTCGACGATTTACCTGCGTTTTTCCTCGGCTGACACGCGTCGGGCCACGACATGCACGCACTTTTTTACAACGTGCACTGACTTTTCCTCGTCTGCCGCCGTTTTTCGACGACTTACACGCGTCTCACCTCGATGTGCAACCATCGGGCCTCGATTGACACGCACCGGGGATCGATTGACCGCCATTTTCCTGGCACTGCACGCGTTTCTCCGGCCCTTGCAGTCAATTTTCCACAACTTGCACGCACTTACCGGCTACTTCTCTTGTTGGAGCTCCGCTGTCACCCTCTAACTTGGTTCGGTGCCGGAAGTTCACCACTAATGGGGTTTCGCCAATGGGCGAAACCTTGCGCGAGTGCCGCGGCTAATCGCCGCAGCCGACACGCTCCGGGCGGCCAATGGCAGCTGTATTACGTGAACTGAGTGGATGTCACGTCAACCGATTTGGTTATTTCGAGGAATCCGATATGTGCTATCGACAGGAGTCGACCACGGCAGGCCAGAAGCACCACCAGGACCGCTCGGTGGATCTAGGGAAAGACATTTTCCATGCTTTTTTTCGCGAGAGCATCTCGTGCGGATTACTGGCGTATTCCGACGCTGTCTTTTGTGGAAAGAGAATCGGGGATTCCGTGGGGCAAAGTTTCTCAATGGCGTCGAATAGCGGGCCGAGTTCGGACACCCAGGTTCTCATTAATTCGATGGTTACCTCGTGATTCGATTGCTTTGAAAGAAAGCTGAGCGTGCAGAAACTGTAATAGGTGGGACCTGACGTAACTGGGTAGATGTATTTCTCGTGAAGCTTTAGCGGTATTTCGTTCACAAGCTTTGTGATCAGTTGGGTGTCTTCGGCACGAAGTTGGACTTTTGCCAACACACAATCCTCCTCCATCTTTCCTGTTTGAGGTTTGTCGTCTATCACGAGAAGTGCGTCGGGGGTGACGATCCATTCACGATTCTCCATGCGTTCGGAATCGCGATGAGTTCTTGAGGTGGAGATCGAAACGATGCGATTTGTCGGATGAAGCTCCTCCGCGAGCTTTGGATAACGCCACCAGATCGTGTGTACCTCTGGTATTCCACCAAGATGACTGACGTAGTAAACTTCTTGGTTCTGTGAAGACGACTTGACGCGAAGACTAAGGCTGAGCTGACGATTGGCGTAGAGAATGATGACGCAATGTGCCGACGAAAGGTAGACATAACTAGGCTGCAACGGTTTGAGCACAACGGGTGTATCCTTGGACCCAAAATCCCTGGTGTTTTCCACCTTCTGGCAATAATCAGCGATAGTCTGAATCTGAGCTGGCGTTAACGAATTGATGCGAGCCAGTGCCGCACGATACCGCACGAAGTCGATGGCGTTGGCCGCCACGATTCCGAAAGTAAAAAGGATAGCCGCCGTCGCAAAGCCGATGAAGAGCGATTTGAGTTTCATTCTGTTTCCGAAGCAAGATGCTGCCGAAACAATGCATAGCGGTTCGTGTAATGCCGAACAAAATCATTCGGTTGGAGTAGTGGAATAAAATTGTCCAAGTGAAGTATGGAAATACACACTGTCTACCGTGCCTCGCCAACTTGAGATCAAACTGGCCGTCTCTATTGTCCTCCCGCTTATCGAATTGATCCGACAGCAGGCGGATCTATTGAAAGCTAGGGAGCAAAACATACCGCAGGACGAGACAATGCGACTGCAGATCAGTTCGATGGAAGTGCAGAGACTGCTCGGATTATTCTCCCATCCCGATTTCCCTAACACTGGGCGTATTACGATAGCCGAAACCGCGTGCCCTACAGTGCTTCGAGCCTGCTCCTTTCTCCGTCTCCAGCTTCGGGGGAACGCTCTCTCTGCGATATCGGACGAAGTCTTGGAAACGGGTTTGGACCTCAACCTCTACACGGGAGAGGAAAATCGCAACGTCACGTGCTACTCGTTTCTGGCAACGCTGCAGGAGGAGATTCTCAAGCGTTTTCCTATCCCAGCGGCTCTCCGGACATCGACGGTGACAGGATGGAGAGATTTGTATTCTGCAATCGGAAAATTTTTTCCCAAACGGAGACGGTCCACGGATACGCCTGCAATTATTGCGGATTCGTCGTCTACGAATGAGGCGTGGCAGGTGGTGGTGCTTAACGACCCCGTTAATTTGATGAGTTACGTCACCGGCGTTTTTCGAAGCGTGCTTAACTTGCCTGAAAAGGTAGCGCAACAGCGGATGCGCGAGGTGCACGAGCTGAAGAGCTCGATGGTTTGGCAAGGTCCGAAGGACCAAGCGGAGGCCAATGTTCGCGCGCTCCAGTCGTGGCATCTTCAGGCGGTCCTTCAGCGTGAATGATTTCGCTCGACCTATTACGCTTCGCCCGCTGGCAAAAACCGCGAGGGGCGGTTATATCTAGATCGGCCATTTGGCTTAAACGCAGTTCGGCAAAAATGAAAGACGTAGCAACACACGGCAATTTTGACGACATAGTGGCGATGGCGGATGACGCTATGCGGCCGATTTGTCTTCGACTACGTGCGTTGATCGTGTCGTTGCACAAAGACGCTTTCGAAATCGTTTGGCCAAAGCACAGGATCGCGAGTTACGGTGTCGGACCGAAGAAGATGACCGAGCACTACGCCTACATCGGCCTTCAGAAGTCGCACGTTAATCTTGGATTTTACTATGGCGCGATATTGCCAGACGCCGATGGGTTACTCGAAGGCACAGGCAAGAAATTGAGACACCTGAAGATTCGTTCGCTGGATGTTGTGGAAAGTAGGGCAGTCAGAGCCTTGTTGAAAACGGCCATTGCTGAGCGTCGTGATCGGTTATCGAAATGAATCCGACGAACCAGCCGCTACAGCTCAACGGCCGTGGTTGATCTGGCAAAGCGATCTATGCATGTCTGTCATTTTTCGCGGCTGGGTTGAAAGAGGCGCAAAGGTCGGTATTCTCAAGTCGTGATCCCAATACTCGCACTGGTGACCGCTTTCGTTTTATCGGGACTTTTGTTGTTCTTTCCGTTGCGCCGTGCCGTTCGTAATCACTGCGGTATTGGATATTTGATATCCAGTGTCGCTGGGCTGCTATGTGTGGTCGGTTTTGCGGGTTGGATTGAAATGCTGACGCGGAATGTTTATCCGTCTTATCTTCCATTCATTTGTTTAGGACTGGGCTGGTCTCTTTCAGCATTGAGCCACTTGACACGTTTTGTACATCGTGACCGAAAGACCGCATAACCAGTGGGCATCCGCTACGGTCTTTTTGTTCCATCGCCAAGGCGGCGGAAGTCCAAGGCGAGCGCTGGACCGTGACTCCTAACGGCACCCGTCGTCGGCGATTCCCGGGTACGGTATTGGGGTGAAGACAGTATATCGGAATGGCTGCGGAGTGGTATCTTCAGCCTTTGCTTATCAGATCAACCCAAAATTAATCCCATGACTCCTACTAAAACCTCACTCACTCTCACTTGCTGTCTCGCTCTCGCCGCTCTGCCGTGCGCATTTGCCGGGCCTACCGACGAACACTCCGCCGACGCGATGTTTAAGTCGATGGACACCGACGGCGACGGCCGTGTCTCGCGCGCGGAGCACGCCGCTGGCGCTAAGAAGATGTTCGACAAGATGGACGTCAACCGCGACGGCATCGTCACCTCTGCGGAAATGACCGCCTCACACGACATGAAAGCTGACAAGCCAGGGAAGGACGAAATGTCCTCTGCCGACATGTTTAAGGCCATGGACACGAATGGCGACGGCCAGCTGTCTCGGGCCGAGCACGAAGCCGGCGCCGACGCGATGTTCACCAAGATGGATACCGATGGCGACGGTTTCTTGAGTGCCAGTGAATGCAGCATCGGTCACGATAGCGTGAAGAAGGACAAGAAGAGCGCCAAGTAAGCGCCCGCTCTGCCCGCATTCCCAAACCGCGACTTTTCCGAGCCGCGGTTTTTTGCGTTCTGGCTTGTCCCGCAACGGGCGATCCCGTTCGGCACGCGTTTGGATGCCGCCTTCTGTCGCGTCCGAACTAATGAGTTTCGCCAATGGGCTAAACGTCGCGCGTGTGCTGCGGCTAAACGCCACTGTGGACACGCTTCGGAGGTACAAAAACAGGTACGACTGCGATCTCTCCAAACGGGTTATTTGAGGTAGGTGAAGACCCCATAGCCGCGGTCACTATAGATGCTAATCTCGTGGTTATGGTTAGAGACGTTTTGACCGACTGTTCTGGTGCCGGCGCCCAGGCGGCGATTGATCCTCTAACAACTCTACCACGAAAGATCACTATGAAAACTGCGACAAAATTCGACCAACCGGACCATGCAACGAAGGTGAAGTCCTTCGATATTCAAATTCCTATTACGAGTAAGGATTTGGGCGTTGAGGTGAGGGACGCTTTTAACCTGGCGAAAAGTTCGGGACGTGAACTTACCATATATTTCAGTGGTATGGCGGCAGGTGACAAACTCGGTTACCCTCCTAAATCCGGACATAACCTGGGGAGCGACTGTCACGCGTAACAACGGCTGTCGCCGCAGTTGGCCCGTACGGCGCGGGACAACCTTTTCGCTGCGATGGGATGCCGGTTCCGTTTGCGTGGACTGCGTGCAGGGGATTTCCCAGTAGTAGATCACCTGTAACGCTGCCGGAATCCAAGGGTGTAAAGTAGGGGGCCACAAGGATTTTTCCGGTGCTGTTCCGCGGAGAGTGGATTAGGGTTTCACCCCATCGACGCGGCTCAGCTCTTCAGGCACCTTGGCGTGAAGTACCAAGGACATTTTTTTCACCAAGTGCCTTAGTTCTTAAACCGAACTTTTTTAGCTCATGTCTGCTATTCCTTCTCTTGAAGTCTTGGTCGCCGACGAGCTGAAAGATCTTTTCCATGCAGAGCACCCACTGCTCACGGCCTTCAGGTCAGCGAGCAGAAAGCTGGATGCCCAGGTTCGAAACCAGTCCCGCAAAAGGAGTCGGATATGAATGATTCTGTGATTCAAAACACTGACCGGCCCGCTCCCCGCCACTTGGCTTCGCCGAACACGCGTACGCGGGTGATGGACGATATCGTGCTTGCGCTGATTTCGGCCCACGAGGCTGAGCGTAAACGCGCCACGCTGATCCACCAGGCCGTTCATGATCTCGGCAATGAAATACATCTGGTTGGCCTCGCGGTAAAACTTCTTGAGGGACCTGATCTCGTAAACGGAGAACGTACGGAATGTGCAGCGCTTATGCATCAAAGCGTTCAATGTGCTACCACGATGGTGTGCGAACTGATGGAACTCGCCCGACTAGATGCCTACGAGGAACGCCGCCAGATCGGCGGGTTTGATGCCGCGATGCTGGTCAAAAAAGTTTGCGCTACGAATGGGCTTTTCGCGCGCGAACGCGGTTTATATCTGAATGCCGACGGGCCGCCACGGCTTCCCGTTTTCGGCGATTCGGGCAAGTTGAGGCGACTCGTGCAGAATCTTCTGCGAAACGCACTCAAGTACACAGAGCATGGCGGGGTCAGTGTAAGCTGGGGGGAAGAAAAAGACAGCTGGTGGTTTACGGTGAAGGACACAGGCCCGGGCATGAACCTTCATCGGGGTGAGCCGGACCGCGAATTTGAAACCGCGTCCGTGAGTGACAAAGCGTCGGACAAAAAACTCCACGCAACCGACAAAGAAGGCTCTTGCGTATCTAGAAAAGACGATCACCGAACGAGCCAGACGTCAGTGCAGTCTAGTGAAGGAATCGGACTTTCGATCGTGAAACGTTTGTGCGATTTGCTCGATGCCAGTCTGGAAATGGCTAGCTCGGCGGAGACGGGTTCGACTGTCCGGGTTATGTTGCCTCGTCAGTATCAGGCCTAAGATTTTTCTGTTATTGCTTGCACCTCGGACAACGCCAGGCGTTTACGCTTCACCGGCTAACAACCATCGTCAGGGGAGCCCCGCCAAGCAGGCTGTTTGGTGCAAGCACAGTTCGGCGTTGTCTTGATCGGCTGGTTCCGAAATTGTGTGCGAACTCGAGTCATCTTACGTTCGGCAAAGAAAACCATGAAAATATCGAAGGTCATCGCACTCATCCCGTTTGCCATGCTCGTCGGACTATTTGCATACATTTTCGTTTTGTATGCGCACGGTGATCCGCGTGCCCAGAGTTTACGGTTGAAGGTTGGCGAGATGCGTCCAGCTGAGCAAATTTTTGTTGGCCTGACTTTAGCAGGACTCATTTGGGTGTGGCTCCGCTCGTTGGTAATGTCGTTTGTTGAGCATCGCTTCGGTTGGTTCATAGCCATCCTCTTTATTTGTCCCGTTACTCCGTACTACATATGGAAGAAAGAATAAAGAGGCCGAACAAGGCGCTATAGCACAACGACCATGGCTGTCACCGACATTAACAAAATGCGTACTCATTTAGTCAGTCGCTATTTTCGGTTCATGCGCGCGTTTTTCACGTTTAGCGCGATTGGGTTCATACAATTTGTTAACCCGTCAGCTGCTGCGGACCCAGCTTGTAAGATGACCCCGGAGACTTGGACCGAAACCCAGTCGAAAGCGCAGGGTGCTAAGGAGAACAAAGCTGGGAAGAAGGCGGTGCCAGATTTAGCGCGGCTACGACAGACGAAATTTCTGAAAGACTCGGATAGGACCTAACCTTAGTTCGGCAAAACCAAGGCGACTCATGGCCGAGATAGAAAAATCTGAATCCGGGGTAAACGGTTCGCGGCAATCGATGTCGGATATCGAGGCGCAAGAAGCCTTCCAATACCGAAAAATCGCGGCGCAGGAGCACTACAAAATTTACGAAAATCTGGGCCGGTGCTGGCTTTTCGCGTACTTGGTTCCTTTTGTGGTGATAGTCGGTGGATACGTTTGGTGGCTGATCGGACACGAATGGATTCATCAGCATGTGTGCGGGAGCGATAAGGAGTATGGCGTGTTTACGTTGGTTGCCGCGGCGATTGCAGCATCTGCGTTTGGCCTAGCGTCGCTGTTCCGCGCGGAGTTCCACGCAGACCGGGCATTTCAGCCGCTAGTTTGCGGATGCTTGACCTTGCTGTTCCTTCTCGTGTGGTGGAAGACGTTTTAAATGAAGCCGAACCAGGCGCTACAGCACAACGACCCCAGCTGTCACGTGTCGTGCTTACGCCCGCCCCGCGCCAGCCGGGGTCGTGGCTGACCTGGGACGTTGTTTGTAATAATTTGAAAGCGGGCGGCGTGAGCAGGTAGCCGTTGCTCTGTTAGGCTATTCAAAAGGTTTCCGGTGCGGAAGCGTGGCTTGGAGGTAGGCGCCGACTTTGGTGCGAGCTTGTCCGCGCGACGGCGGACCGGACTCGAACCGTTTCGCTTCACCGGCTCGCAAAAATTTCGGTGGTGACCTATATTCAGGCTGGCCGTCCGGCATAAACAGAGTTCGGCAAAATACCTATGAAGATTCGGAGAGCGACACTATCTGATGTTCCAGCGTTGGTTTCACTCAATCGCGGCGTCCAAGACATGCACGCGATTGCCTACCCGGAGAGGTTTAGGCGAGATTCATCGGTAGATGTTGTGGCGCGCGCGTTCGGTGCGATGATCGACGCGCCTACGTCTTACTGGCTTGTGGCGGAAGATGAGCAACCGATCGGGTTTCTGAGCGCAGAATTTCGTGAGCGCGATGAGAGCTGGTGTTTGGTGTCTCATCAAGTGTGCTACCTCGCTGGGATCGTCGTGGCGCCGGGCTTACGTCGACGCGGAATTGCCCGAGCGCTGCTTGCTGAACTTAAGCGGGAAGTGGCGGTGCGCGGTGTGGCTTTTATCGAATTGGACGTGTGGGCGTTTAATGAGTCAGCAAGGGAGGTGTTCATTAAACTGGGCTTTCAGCGCCTGATGGAAAGGTTGACTCTGACTGTGGGAAAAACGAGTAAGTCGCCTGAGTTCCGCTGACACGTGTTATCGACAAAGAAGGTGTCGTCCGAGTTTATGACCATTTCCGAGTGCGCGCTGGGGTCAATTTGATGATGAAGCTTACTCTAATCCAAAAATTGGAAGATGCGTGTTCCTCACCTGGTCAGACGAAGTGTTGGTCGGCTTCGCTTCATTTGATCCCCGCGGGGCTCCCAAGCACGTCCTGGTTGGGCACCATTGCATCAAACCATCGTTTCAAAAAAAGGGCTTTGGCCGCATTCAGTTTCACGAGCTCCTCCGACGAATTGGTCAATTTCACGCCGACGAGGTTCGTGCGGCCACACTATCGTCATCGTTTTTCGAAGCTGCATCTCACTTATATAGCTCATTCAGTTTCGAGCTGGTCGAGCGATTTCCTTGGACCGGAGGATCGCAGTGTCGATCGGTTGTCGTTTGCAAAACAGACGAACTAGACGCTAGAGCATTTCAAATTCCATTGTAGCCGGGGGCGCTGAACCCGGCCCTCTCAATCTCCGGCCTCGGCGCGGCCGGCTACATTAAAGCAGGGTGCCTTCTGTCATCCCTGCGACGGCCGTTTTTAGCTTTTGGCCGGGCTGCCGTAGCCGAAGAGTTTACGTTTCTTGATCGCGGTGGCCACGCTGGCGGGAACCATTGTCTCCCAGGACGCGTCACTGGCTTTGATGCGTTTGAGGACATCGCGGGAAAAGATACTGAGGTGTTGCTGATCGTAGCCCGTCACGCAGTCGATGTAGTGATTCTCCAGCAGGTGCAGGTAGAGGTTGCGCAGGTTGTCGGGGACCTGAAGATTCTTGGCGGTGATGAGGACGTTGGAGTTGAAGGAGTGGTTTGGCGTCGAGGGCGGCGTAGCCATCGTGTCTTCTGCGGCGAGGTAGCGCTCAAAGGCTGAGGTCTGCATCGGGTAGACGTAGAGTTTAACCGCGTTGCGGAACAGACGGCCGACGGCTTCGAGAATGCCGCCGGGCAGGTTGTCGTAATATTTCTCGTTGAAGACTTCGAGCAGGTTGTTGATGCCGAGTACGACGCCGATCATCTCGCTGGTGTAGCGGCGGAAATAGGCGGTGAGGCGGTGGTACTCGGAGTAGTTGGAAATGAGAACGGTGAAGCCGAGGTCGCCTAGCAGATCTACGCGCGAGAGGAAGTCGGAGGTGTCGAGGTCACCGGCGGCGAGCAGATTGTTCATCGTGATTTCCATGAGTACGATGGTGTCTTTGCCCTTGGCTAGCGGTTCCTGTACGAATTGCGCGCAGGCGCAATTGATCATGTCGACGTTGACGTGCGTGACGGGGCGGAAGCTGCCGCGCTCGACGACGATGGCTTTTTTGTAGAGCACTTCGGAAGGTTGGAGAACGTCCCCGCCGGGGCCGAACATGACGGCGTTGGTGAGCCCGTGTTTGACCAGAAAGAGGGAAGTGAGACGGTTGTCGACCTGGTGAAAAGCGGGGCCGCTGAATTTCAGCATGTCGACTTCGATGCGCGTGGTGCCGACGTTGTCGACGAGCGAGACGATGAAGTCTTCTAGGTTTTCCTGGAGGTAAAACGCACCGTAGATCAGGTTCACACCCACGATCCCGAGCGCTTGTTGTTGGAGGATGTTTTCTTTATCCCACATCCGAACGTGGATGATGACGTCGCTAGGTTCGACGTTTGGTTCGGTTTGGAAGCGGATGCCCATCCAGCCGTGACACTCGTTGTTTCCTTTAAAACTTTTGGCGGAGACGGTGTCGGCGAAAACGAAAAACGCGGTGCTAGGGCCGCGAGACGAGGCGAGACGTTCTTTCAACAACACGTACTCGTGTTCGAGCATGAGGCTCAGCCGTTCGCGGGAGACATAGCGTGGAGCTTTGCCGTAGATCGCGTCGCTGAACGTCATGTCATAGGCGGAAATCGTTTTGGCGACCGTGCCCGCTGCTCCGCCGGCTTGAAAAAACCAGCGTGCGACTTCCTGGCCGGCTCCGATTTCGGCAAACGTGCCGTATTTCGCCTGGTCAAGATTGACCGTGAGCGCCTTGCGGTTGGTAGTGAGAAGTTCCTTTTGGTCGGCGGCGGGGTCCATGGGTTTGGTTGGGGAAAAGTGTATGCAGTTTTGTCACCTTTGCAGGGTTAAGAAAAGATTTCGCTGGGGGCCGATGAGCAAAAGTAGCAACCGTACCGATCGATGGCGCGGGCCATTAGCCGGTTCAATGTAAATGTAAACCGCTCATTACCGAAATAACCGAGTTAGAATTCTAAAGATGTTCGGCCGAGGCGGTGAAATTCGCTGGTAGCACGGCGGACTTTCCCGCTAGGTTGCGGGTGACATGAAAAACTTTTTCACCTCGATGCTTGGGACCCTCGCGGCGTTGGCGATTTGTGCGGTGGGGGCCGTGGCGTTGTTTTTAATCCTTATTGGGATTTTGGCTGCCATGGGCACCAAGAAGCCCGTTTCCGTCGAACAAGGCTCGTATCTGGTTTTTGATCTGACGGCGATGATCACGGATGCCCCGCCGAAGTCATCTCCCGCGGAATTTCTGGCTGCGTTTAGCGGCGAAGAAGACGGCCCAAAGAATTTGCAGTTACGCCAAGTCACGCATGCGCTGCGTGCGGCGGCGAAGGACTCGCGGATAGCCGGCGTGTTTATCCATGGTAATCTGCCGTCGGGAGCGGGGTATGGGAACGGATTTGCGGCGCTTAAGGAAATTCGCCTCGCGTTGAAGGACGTAAAAACTGCGGGGAAACCGGTGATCGCGTACTTGGACTATGCTAGCACGCGCGATATGTTTGTAGCTTCGGTGGCCGATCAGCTCACGCTCGATCCTTATGGTGCCATCTATATGCCAGGTTTGGGTGCGACGCCGATGTTTTACACTGGCGCATTTGAAAAGTTCGGCATTGGTGTTCAGGTTACGCGAGTGGGTAAGTATAAATCAGCCGTCGAGCCTTTCATTCGCAAGGACCTGAGTCCGGAAAATCGTGAGCAGTTGCAGAAACTCCTCGACGATATCTGGAGCGATCTGCTGGCCGACACGGCGGCAAATCGCGGTGTGACGACAAAGGACCTTCAGTCGATTGTCGATCGCGAGGGGTTTATTCGCGCCGACGCGGCGTTGCAATCGAAACTCGTTAACCGCGTGGCGTACCGCGACGAAGTGCTCGAGGACCTAAAAGCTCGCACCGGACGGAAGGGCACGACGAAAGCTTTTAAGCAAATCGGACTCTCTGCGTATATCGACAACATGGGAGATAATGTCGTACGCGAAAAGAAGGGGATGAAGCCGGAATCCGGCCAAGGGAAAATCGCGGTGGTTTATGCCGAGGGCGTAATCGTTGATGGTAATGGCGAGTCTGGAGAAATCGGCGGCGATAAATTTGCGCGCGAACTCCGGAAGTTACGTCAGGATCCCGAGGTGAAGGCGATCGTGCTTCGTGTGAACAGCCCGGGTGGTTCGGCCTCGGCCTCTGAGCACATCCAGCGCGAGGTCCGCCTCGCAAAGGAAGCTAAACCCGTGATCGTTTCGATGGGCTCTTACGCTGCATCGGGTGGATATTGGATTTCGACCTACGGCGATCGAATTTTTGCCGAACCAACCACGATTACGGGTTCGATCGGCGTGTTCGGACTCATGGTCAACGTGCAGAAACTTGCCAATGATCTCGGCTTCACTTTCGACAGCGTGAAGACCGGCAAATTTGCCGACACGATGACGATTTCGCGTCCAAAGAACGAAGAAGAACTTGCGGTGATTCAGCGCGCGATCGATTGGGTTTATAGCGAATTTATCGACAAGGTTTCCAAGTCGCGCGGCATTGAACTCGCGCGTGTGCAGGAGATCGCGCAAGGCCGGGTTTGGTCGGGCGCGGAAGCAAAGAAGCTCGGTCTGGTCGATGAGATCGGCGGTCTCGACGCGGCGATCCATTTTGCCGCGGAGAAAGCTGGCCTTGGTGAAAAATACCGTCTCGCAGAATTCCCGGCCAAGAAAGAGCTATCCGAAATGATCGCCGACGCGCTCGAAGGTTTGAAGCCCGCCAATTCGCATGCAGGTGCGATCACCACGATGGTCGACTCTATGCGAGAAGAATTGCATACGCTGGAGCAGTTCAATGACGCACAGGGTATTTATGCCCGTTTACCGGTCGAAGTGAGCCTGAAATAAATGCTATGAATCCCAATACAAAACTCACCCGCGAAGTACCGGCTACCGCTATTCCGGCTGGCGATAACGTCACACTTCCTGCCGGTATCGACGTGTTCGTGATGCAGACGCTGGGTGGCAACGTTACAGTGCGTACGGATCAGGGGCTTTTTCGTATTGCGAGTGAACACGCTTCAGCGATCGAAGGTTTTGCAGTGGCAGATGCGGTGACCACGCCTGCCGCTGGCGAGTTCAGCGAACAGGTTGTCTGGGCGGCGCTTAAAACATGCTTCGATCCGGAAATCCCAGTCAACATCGTAGACCTAGGGCTTGTTTATGATTTGAGCATCGAAAAAACGCCGGATGGCGGGAATGCGGTTGAAGTGAAGATGACATTGACAGCGCCAGGCTGCGGCATGGGACCGGTGATCGCTGAAGACGCACGCCAAAAAATCGCTGCGCTGCCGACCGTGCGCTCCGCAACGGTGCATATCGTGTGGGACCCGATTTGGAATCCCACAATGATCTCAACCGACGGCCGCCAGAAACTGGGGCTGGAGTAGACTGCTGGTTTGGGCCGTCTCGGATGATTATGCCCGATCGTGAGAATGTGGGATATCGAGGGCCGGGTTCAGTACCCGCTCTACACCAGAATTTGAACTGCTCTAGTGTTACAGGCGTGTGATTGCCTCTCCACGACGAACGGTTCCGCCTGAGACGACTTTAGCAAAAGCTCCGCGCAGGCGGAGGTCTCGGTTTTTGGGCAGGCGTATCCAGTCCAGCACGACGGCACCATAATGAGCGGAAAACTTTGCGCAGGCGTCGTTTTCCACATCAGAAATTTCGATCACCACGGTTCCGATTTTCAGACGTGCACCCACAGGCAGATTGGTCGCGGAAAGATCGAGGGCGGTGAAAATGGTATCTCCGGGATGATGACAAACACCAGTGACTGCCTGAATCAGGGCGAGAATGGATGTATTACAGAGCGCGATCTGCACACGTGGATCTGGTCGGCCGTCGGGAAGATAAAGCCAGGTTTTCTGCTCCCAGCGATCGCCGATCGCGCCACGCGTGGGATCGAATTCGAGCGAGTCGCGCGGTTCGCGCAGATTCGGACCGGGCCGCACATTGAGCGAGTCGACCCGCGCGGAAACGGTCGGCCGCGGCGGCAGGGCCTGATATAGCCGGTCAAGCTCCTCGATAGTCACGGACATGTAGGGAATAGTTCTGCGGACTATTTATTGAACGCCGCAGCCCATGCGGGTTGATCGAAGCCGACTAAACCGAACTTTGCTCCAAGTACAAAAGGACGTTTCACGAGGCGTCCATTGCCGGACAGCAAAGTTAATGCCTCAGTCTCATTCATCGCGGGCAGCTTCTCGCTTAATTTGAGCGCACGATATTCCAGACCCGAGGAGTTAAACAACCGGCGCAGGTTTCCGTTTTGGAAGGCAAGCATGCGTTTGAGTTCGTCGAGAGTAGGCGGCGTTTCACGAATGGGTTTCTCGACGAAAGCCACGTTGTTTTCTCGGAGCCACTTGCCGGCCTCGCGACAGGTGCTGCAGCCAGAGTAGAGGTAAACGGTGACAGGCAGTGACGGCATGGTGGGTGTAAGTGATACACGTGTTTCCCAAGCTGCCAAGTGCGTGCGAGAATCTTCGGAGATCCTGCGTGGAAATTGTGCAACTTTTGCGGATTTAAAGTTGGGCTCGAAAAAATCAGTGTGTCGTCGGGCTGCGCTTGTCGGCGTGCCGTTCTGCCAATTCTCCACGCTTCAGGCGAAGACGCGTTCGCGTTCGGAGGGCGTGAGTTCCCGCCATTGGCCAGGGGCAAGTGCGAGTTCGTTTAAGGTGAGGGCGCCGATGCGTGCGCGCAGCAGGCGCAAAGTGGGATGACCGATCGCGGCAGTCATGTGGCGGACTTGGCGGTTTTTACCTTCTGTAAGTTCGAGCGCGAGCCAGCTATCTGGCACAGTTTTTCTCACGCGAATGGGCGGATCGCGCGGAGGGACGTCAGGAGCCGGCTCGATCCTTGATGCCCGGCAGGGAAGAGTGGTGTGATCGCCGACGCGAAGACCGGCGGTGAGCTGTTCAAGGGCGTTGTCGGTGGGGATGCGTTCGACTTGAACCCAATATTCGCGCCGGTGGCCGTGGCGAGGATGCAACAAGCGTTGGTTTAGAGATGCTTCGTCGGTTAATAAAAGCAGGCCTTCGCTATCTGCGTCGAGTCGGCCGATGGGATAAACCCGGGACGGCATTCCAAACTCTGCGAGTGTGCGCCAACGCGAACCGGGTTCAGGCGTGAATTGCGAGAGCACACCGTAGGGTTTATAGAGAGCGAGGAGCATCAGCGAGCGCTGCGTTTAGTGCACGTCTTCAGGTTCTATGATTCATTCTTGTGATGTTGGCGTCGTGAAAACGGTTATTTCGCTGATGCTCGTGCGAGACGAAAGAGCTTGGCGCCGTGAAACGGAACGAGCGGGGCGAAGGCTCCTTTATGTTCGCCGAGATCGGTGCCCGTCCAGAGATCGCGAATGCGGACCGAACTTGCGCTGATGAGTTCGTTGAGGTTGACCTCAACGGGAAGGCCGGGGCTTTGGTCTTCGTTGGCCTCAGTGCCAACCACGGTCAGAATACGTACGTGGGCGCGGGGGTCGCTTTGGGTTTGAGCGTCTAGGCCAGCGGTGGCTTTGAAGCGAAGGGCGCCGGGGGGAAGCGAATATTCGATGACGGCAGACGCTTGGGCTTTTAGGCCGGTGGCCTTGCCGGCGGCGTCTTTTTGGACTGCGGCACTGTCCCATTGAGCATCGGCGCGCGTCCACGGTTTATCGGTGAGCGGCTGTTCGGCTCCGTTGGACATTGTCACGCGTGGCGCATTCCAGAAAACAAGAGGGAATCCTTCGGATTCCGAGAGGGGTTCGGCGATGAGGAAAATGCTTCGACCATCGCTTACGTCGATATCGATGGCGGCGTGAGTGGCGGGCTCGGTGGTGACGTTGTTGCTGATTTGCCGAGCATTTTTCGGGGTGAGGCGTACACGGTCGCGGGTGTTGAAAACCGCGAGGTAGGTATCGCCGTTGGCCGGATCAGTGGCCGTCCAAGCGATGAGTCCATCGTGGTCGAAGAGAGGATGGTTCGTCGTGCTGGACTGGTTGACAGCGAGGACTTCGTCGTTGGTGAGCAGTGAAAGTGTTAACGGGTCGGTTTTGGTCATGTCGCCGCCGTGCATCAAAGGTGATCGGGCAATCGACCAAAGAGTCATCAACGTGTATTGCTCGTCTGGCGTGAAGCGAGTAGCTCGGCTTCCGAGTACGAGCGTTCCGAGCGGAAGCATGTCGGCATCGGGCCAGGCACCGGAGCGGCGATAGGGATTCCAGCGGGCGAGTCGCCAAAACTGTTCGCGCAGGGCTAGCCAGCGATCCCAGAAGTCATCACTGATGCGCCAAAGGTTGGCATGGGTGGTGACGTGGTCGGCGGCACGGATGTCGGTCGCGCCAGGCGAAAGACTTAGCACCATGGGTCGGTCCGTTTTGTCGATAGCGTTGCGGATGGCTTCAACTTCGGGGCGGTTCTGAAAATAAGGCCGACTCAGGTCGTCGACCTTCACATAGTCTACACCCCATTCGGCGAAGAGGGCGAAGACGGAATCGTAGTACTCCTGTGCGCCGGGTTTGCTCATATCGACGCCGAACATATCGGGATTCCATGGGCAAATATGCACGTGATCGGCGATGTCCTGGGCGTGCAAGGTCGTGCCAAGGACGGGGAGATTTTTTTCGACGGCCTGACGGGGAATACCGCGCAGCAGATGAATGCCGAACTTGAGTCCCAGGTTGTGAATATAAGCGGACAGTGATTTGAAACCGTTGTTATCGGCCGATGAAGGGAATCGATTCAGCGCGGGCAGAAGTCGCCCGTAAGCGTCCATCGCGAGTACGGCGTCCTTGCGATAGCCATGGTCTTTGGCCCCGGGTTCGTACCACTGAATATCGACAACGATGTACTGCCAGCCATGGGCCTTGAGCTTTTCCGCCATGAAATCAGCCTGGGCCTTGGTCTGCTCCTCGGTCACGGAGGTGGCGAAGCAGTCCCAACTATTCCATCCCATCGGTGGAGTAGGCGCCCAACTTAGAAAGGCTGGATCACTTTTTTCTGTGGCGGCGTGAGTTGAATAGCTGTTACCGAGCGTGATTGCTGAGACCAAGAGGAGGAGTTGTGATTTTTTAAACAAGGACTTTGTATAACGCTCAATCGGACGTTTAGCGATGACTTAGGCAGGATGATGGCCTTTGAGGGCGAAATGACGCGTCATCACCGCGTCGATGGCGTGCAGCAAAACCAGCATGACTGCGGCGGTCGTCCACGAAGCAGCATCTGTTCCCCTGACCTCGCCGTTTTCGTCGGGAGCGCCGATCAACGGTGCAATCACCAGGACGTACCAAAACATAATGGCGCCAAAAATCTCTACCGCAGCGAACATGCGATGACCGAGATAGAAATCGCCGAGACCCGGAAAAAGGAGGGAGCGTAGCATGGCGATACGCGCAAGTTTGAAACGGCCCTGGCAATGCGGACATGCCTCGGGATGTCCTGGCACGGGAACGTAGCAATGGGGACAGAGGTGCTGGAGTGCATTGCCCTTGGTCGTAGGCGTTGTGACCGCTGCTTTAACCACGTCAGTGAGGAAAGCGGCGAGGTGTTTGCGATCGGCTTTCGGAACGCCGACAAAATTCAATTTAGTCTTTTCGGACAGCTTGAGCTGGCAGTAGCCAGTCCACGTGGCTTTCACTTCGGCGATTGCAGTATAGGCAACTTGAGAGACGAGTTCGCGCGGGCGTTTCCGGCTGTCGATTTGGAGAAGCAGAACGCGCTCAGTGGTGAATACCAACGCGCGACGATTGAGCGCTTGGGCAATGGCGGCACCGGCGAAGTGCTGTTCCGCCATGTTGGCAGTCGTGCCTGAAGTAGCGAAATAAACACGTTCGCCCTCGTGAAGGATTTTGCGGAGTTTGGCATCCACGGCGCGAAGCAAAGTGAAACGATTTTTGGAACGTCTTCGATCCAGCCAGCCATCGGCTTTGAACAGTAAGGGAAACTCGTAAGGGGAAGGTTCAATGTCTGAGCCGAGCAAATCTTCGAAACTCTTTGCGTTTTGGAGGTTGATCATGGATTAGATGAATCGAGAGAAATCGACCTTGTCTGGCGAGGGAAAAGATCAAGGTCGGATGACGACAACAGGTGTGCGCCATATCATGTTCGAAGCGTTTAAGCGCCGACTACATGAACGACGGTTCGGCTACGAACAGCGCGGATTTGGAGCCGTTTTTCAGATGATTGCCAAAAATCTGATTGCGCCGTTTCGTGATATCGGCGGCTTTGGTGCCATGGGCGCCAAATATTTCCCGACGATTAAAGATCTGAAAGCCAACCAACGCTTCCAGCAAAAGCAGAATCCGTTGCCAAAGTTCAAAAAATCGTCTGACGCAAAGCCGGCACCAAAGATCAAGAAAAAGTGACCTGGCAGAAGCTCAGGCCTTTTTCACGAAGCACGCTTTGAGCGCCATCGCAGCGCCGTCGATCTTGCAGTCGATCTCGTGGTCGCCGTCTACTAAGCGGATATTTTTAGCTTTGGTGCCGCCTTTGAGCACGCCGGAGCCACCGCGTAGCTTGAGATCTTTGATTAAGACGACCGTGTCGCCATCGACCAAGACGTTGCCATGGGCATCTTTCACCACGCGCGCGACATCAGGCGCAGCTTCCTTCGGCCATTCGTGGCCGCAAGTGGCGCATTCCCAATGATCGGAATGGCTGAGCACGTCTTCGAGTGTGCAGGCTGGGCAGGTGGGTTTGGTCATTTTTGAAATTGAGTTGGCCATGTGAACGGGTGAAGCCGTACGGCTCAAGCTGCTTTTCGGCCGATGAGGAATCAAAGGTGTAGCGAGCGTTGGCTTTACGCTTGCGGGCGTGATGGTTCCCTGCGGGCATGCTAAATATGGATCGTGCATTCGCATCGTTGGCGCATCGGTTCTGGCGCGTTCTGTTTTTTTTCGGCGTGGTTTACGGCGGAATTATTCCGCAGGCCGTAGCCAACGATTCAACGGCGACTTTGCCGGTTTCGCCGGATGCCCGATTTAAGGTGAGCGAGCTTCTTGTGCGAGACGATTTCGACCACGGACTGGAGCTGTGGAAATCGGAATTGGAAAAAGGTGGCTCGGTGGTCGTTCGCGATGGCTCACTCGAGATCGACGTGCCTGGTGGCTGCACAGTTTGGCTCAAATCCGTTCTGAGCGGACCGGTGCTGATCTCATATGAGGCGACTGTTATTTCCGCTGGCGGGAGCAATGATCGAGTGAGCGATTTAAATTGTTTCTGGATGGCACGTGATCCGCGAAGCCCGACCGATATTCTTGGCCAGGCACGCAGTGGCAAGTTCACTGATTACGACCAGCTCAAATGTTATTACGTAGGGCAGGGCGGAAACTCAAATACGACCACGCGGTTTCGTCGCTATATTGGCGAAAGAGGAAACCGACCGCTGCTTCCGGAGCATGATTTGTCAGCCAAAGAATTTCTGCTCGTGCCGAATATTTCTCAAACCATTCAGCTGGTCGCTGCGGATGGAGCGATCGGTTATTACAGAAATGGACGGCAGATTTTTGCTTATGATGATCCGCAGCCGTATACAAGCGGCTGGTTCGCTATTCGGACGGTGAGCAATCATCTTCGCATTAAGAATTTTCGAGTCTATCGTCTTAAGACCCAGTCGTTGCATGCGCAGGAGCCGCTCTGATCAAATTATTCGACCGGCTGGAGCACGCGAAGCGGACAGTTTATTAAGACCGATGGAGATTTTCTCCGCGAACGTGATTATTATGCCGATTATAGCCGGTTCGTCGACGGACTTATTCTTCGCTCTCGTCGCCTTCCATGGGGCGTTGCAGCTCCTGGCGACATTCGTTCATGACGCGCAACCAGATCTCACGCAGATCGAAGAGGCGGGGCAGGATATCTTCGCGATAGTTTGTCAAAGCTCGTGAATAATTGCCTGTCGACTTATCGATTAACGCGAGGGTTTGGTTTAACTCGCAAAGAGCGCGCTTAAGCAGGCTGGTAGCCATCGCATAGTCGCCGAAATCCAAGGCTTGTACGGCTAAAATAGCATTCTCCTCACCACGATGGAGCGACGTTTGAAAGGTGACGGCGAGCAGTTGAGGAACCTTGGACGTGTCGGTGGCGATACGTTCCCAAGCGCGTTTGATGCTCAGGTAAATTGCCTTGGTAGCAATGAACACAGGACTCTTGTGAAGCGTGTAAGGCTCGGCGTCGAAACTGGTCTCGTCTTCCTCGTCTGAAGGTTCGGTAAAATTCTCAGGAGATTCAGATTGGCTATTCTCTGTGTTCCAAACGCCTTCGTCCCAACGCATGAAGTGGGCAACTTCATCGATGCGGTCCGGGTGATCACGAAGTTGTTCGTAGAAAGCGAGATACCGATGGAGCACGTCATCCTGCTCGCGCAGGTATTGCTCCCAATCGAACTCGTTCCAAGCGAGATCTCCTCGCTCGTCCCAATCGTTTTCTGAAGGAGTGTTTGGATCGTAATTACTCATCGAATGCCGGCTGGAACCGTGTCCAAAACCTGTTCCGGTTTGTCCGGAATGCAACGCAAAAGCCCGCTTCTGCAGACATGATTGGCGTTTTTGCGGGTTGAAAAGCGCAGGTGAAGCACATAAGTTTTTTCTTCCACGCTATGTCTGAACTTCATCACGAAACGGTCTATTTTTCGGGTCGGGTACAAGGTGTTGGTTTCCGTTATACGACATTGCAAGTGGCTAAAGAGTTCGACGTGGCTGGCTGGGTAAAAAATCTACCCGATGGGCGCGTGCAGATGGAAGCAGAAGGTACGCCAAACGCGGTGAAGGCGTTCGTAGCGGCACTCGAAGAGCGGATGCATGGATATATTCGCAAAACCGAACGGCAAATGGGCAAACAGGCGCCACAATTTGTTGGCTTCAATATTCGTTGATAGCTGTTAAGTAGTTGGAGGGTAGGGTCAAACATTTGATAGGCGAAAAGCCACTTGATGCTGGGGCAAATCCTATATGTTTAGATGACCTAACTAAAGATAATGAGCTCCGAGAACCTTCATCCCATCTTCGAACGCGTGATCAGCCGCGCAGAGAAAGAACGGAGCTTACAGCAGCGGGCGCGCGTAATCTGGCTCTATGGTTTATCAGGATCGGGCAAGAGCACGCTCGCGATTGGGCTGGAACGACGATTGCACGCAGAGGGATTCACAACGCATCTGCTCGACGGCGACAATGTCCGCACGGGTTTGAATCGTGGGCTCGGTTTTAGCGACGCGGATCGCGCCGAGAACATCCGACGCGTTGCAGAAGTCGCCAAACTTTTCGCGCAAGCGGGCGTCGTGACCTTGTGCTCTTTCATCACGCCGTCGCGTGCGTTGCGGGCGACGGCGCGCGAGATTATCGGTGCAGAAGATTTCCTCGAAGTTTACGTGAAGGCCTCGTTTGAAACTTGTGCGCAACGTGACCCGAAGGGGCTTTATGCCAAAGCGAGCACGGGCGGTGTGAAGCAGTTCACTGGTCGCGATTCAGGCTTTGAGCCACCGGCCGAAGGTGATGCCGCACGGGTGATTGATACAGAGGTAGAGGAAGTCGAGGTGTCGCTCGCACGGCTTCTTTCGTACGTCTTGCCCCGCATTCAAATTTCATGAGTTCGTATAACCTAACCCATCTCGCGCAACTGGAGCACGAGGCGATTTTTATCATGCGCGAAGTTGCGGCGCAATTTGAACGTCCTGCGCTGCTGTTTTCTGGAGGCAAAGACTCCATTGTGATGGTTCGGCTTGCTCAAAAAGCTTTTGCGCCGGCTAAGATCCCGTTTCCACTCGTCCATATCGACACTGGGCACAATTTTTCTGAGGCGATTGAGTTTCGCGATCGCCTTGCGAAGGATCTCGGTGCCCGCCTGATTGTGCGCTACGTCGAAGACTCGATTAAAGCTGGTCGTGCGGTTGAGGAAAAAGGCCCGAATCCTTCTCGCAACGGTCTGCAGACGGTAACGCTGCTCGACTCGATTGAGGAATTGAAATTTGACGCTTGCTTGGGGGGCGCGCGGCGAGATGAAGAAAAGGCCCGTGCGAAAGAACGGTTCTTTTCTCATCGCGACGAATTTGGTCAATGGGATCCAAAAAACCAACGGCCAGAACTATGGAATCTTTTCAACGGACGTAAAAATCACGGCGAGCATTTTCGAATTTTCCCACTCTCTAACTGGACCGAGATGGATATTTGGCAGTACATCGCTCGTGAGAATATTCCGTTACCGTCGCTCTATTTTTCGCACGAGCGCGAGATCGTGAACCGCAACGGCACGCTGTTGGCGAATACGCCGTTCATTACCGTGATGCCCGGTGAAAAAGTCGAAAAACGAGTCATCCGTTTCCGCACTGTGGGCGATGCTACTTGCACTGGCGCGGTGGAATCTACGGCTTCGACGCTTGGTGATATCATTCAAGAAGTCGCGACTGCGCGTCAGACCGAACGCGGTACGCGGTCCGATGACAAACGCTCCGAAACCGCCATGGAGGACCGCAAGAAGGCCGGCTATTTTTGAAAATCGAAAAAGCCAGAACTCTAAAGTCCAAGTAAACTCGCAAACCAACCCTTTGAAACAATAACACACATTCCTACAGGCCACAGGCGGCGTCTTTTGGCTTTTTGAATTTAATTACCCATGTCTGCTTCTGCTACCGACACTCATTATCTTTCCATGGACCTGCTTCGCTTCAGCACCGCGGGCAGCGTTGATGACGGCAAATCCACTTTGATTGGCCGTCTGCTTTATGACTCGAAAGCAATCTTCGAGGACCAACTCGATGCGATCGAGCGTGCTACTGAGCAACGCGGCGAGGAGCACCTCAACCTATCGCTGCTGACTGATGGACTTCGTGCCGAACGCGAACAAGGCATTACGATCGATGTCGCATATCGCTACTTTGCCACGCCGAAACGGAAGTTCATCATTGCAGATACGCCGGGTCACATCCAGTACACGCGCAACATGGTGACGGGAGCGTCGACGGCGAACCTCGCGATCATTTTGATTGATGCGCGAAAGGGCGTGATCGAGCAGACCTGCCGCCATTCTTTCATCGCATCACTCTTGCGCATTCCGCATCTCGTCGTGTGCGTGAACAAGATGGACCTCGTCGATTTCAAACAGGAAATCTTCGACGAAATCGTGGAGAAATATACCGAGTTCGCTTCGCGCATGGAGATTAGTGACGTGAAGTTCATTCCGATCAGTGCGCTCCACGGCGACAATGTCGTCGATAAATCACAACGTATGCCTTGGTACAAAGGTTCGTCGCTACTTTATACTTTGGAGACAGTTTATATCGGTAGTGACGCTAATCATGTCGATCCGCGCTTCCCTGTGCAGACTGTCATTCGGCCGAATTCGACCGAGCACCACGATTTCCGTGGTTTCGCCGGTCGCGTGGCAGGCGGCGTATTCAAGGTGGGTGATGAAGTCCTTGCACTGCCGTCAGGCTTTACCTCACGCATCAAATCCCTGCACAGTTCCGACGGGGATACGCAGGAAGTTTTCTCGCCGATGTCGGCCGTGATCACGCTCGAAGACGAAATCGATATATCACGTGGAGACATGATTGTTAAGCCGAACAATCAGCCACATATAAGCCAGGATGTTGAGGCGATGATTTGCTGGTTTTCTGATAAAAAACTACAACCAAACGGTAAATACATCCTCCGTCACACAACGAAAGAAGTGAAAACTGTAGTTAAAACTGTTCGCTACAGAGTGGACATCAATACGCTCCACAAAATCGAAGGAAATCCTGAGATTGGCATGAACGACATCGGCCGTATCCAGTTGCGCACAGCGTCGCCGTTGTTCTTCGACGGCTATCGCCGTAATCGCAACACCGGTAGTTTGATCCTGATCGACGAACACACGAATGCCACGGTTGGCGCCGGCATGATTCTCTGGCCTGACGTCAGCGAGAATCTCCCGCCGTCGCAATTTGTTGAAATGGGTGGGTTGTAAGAAGCAGTGGCTGCAGCGTGCTTGCATGCGATTCAAGGGAAAATCGCCTGCAAGTAGGCTCCTACAATCAGGACAAACAAAATCTTCTTTGCGTCGGAGCGCGTGAGTATGCGAGATAGCAAGTCCATGCCTACGGCGAAGCCTTCGTTTTTTAAAATTTGGTTTGGTGCAGCGCGTCCGCGTACTTTGCCGGCCGCCGTCGCGCCTGTTCTCGTGGGGACCGCGCTTGCTTGGCACGACCTCTGGCTGGAAAAACGAACCTTATCTTGGCCGGCCGCACTGGCGTGTCTTGGTTTTGCGTTGCTGGTTCAGATTGGCACCAATTTTGCCAACGACTACTATGACTTCATCAAGGGCGCAGATACAAAAGAACGTGTTGGTCCACGTCGCGCGGTGGCGGCCGGGCTTGTTTCGCCGGAGGAGATGAAGTCGGCGATGATGGTTGTGTTTATGTTGGCGTTTATCGTTGGGCTTTCACTTTTGAAATACGGCGGTTGGCCCTTACTTGTGGTTGGAATCTCTAGCATCGTGTGCGGCGTTATCTATACGGGCGGACCATATCCGCTGGGATACAACGGCCTTGGTGATGTGTTTGTGTTTATCTTTTTCGGATTAGTTGCGGTGTGCGCGACGTTTTTTGTGCAGACCGGTTACGTGACTCAGGAAGCGGTGCTGTGCGCGGTCGGCGTGGGGTTGCTTGCGACGAATATTCTCGTCGTGAACAATTATCGCGACGTCGAAACCGATCGCCTCGCAGGCAAGCGCACACTGGTCGTGCGATTTGGAAAGCGTTTTGCGCGTCTTCAATTTGGCATATCTCTTTTTGTGGCGCTGACGATACCAGTGCATCTCATGCGCATGGGCTTCAAGCCGGTCGTGCTACTGCCGGTCGCGCTTGCACCGCTGGCGTGGCGTCACGTGCAACGTTTGGCGGCCGCCGAGAAGCCAGAAGAACTGATTACTCTGCTAGGCGATACCGGCAAGCTGCTCGCGTTATATGCGATTTTACTCAGCGCTGGAGTGCTGGTGTGATTATATACTGGCCAGCCGGTTGGCGGTGCCGACGAGTTTGAGCATCGAGCGCACTTGTCGGATTTGGTTTACGGTGAAACCAATCGTTTTCTTTTCTGTCCAGCCGGCGAGCAAAACGGCGAAGGGGCGCCGGCCTTCATGAATCGGCAGCAACACGAATGACGTGAGCTTGCTGCTCTTTAACCACGGCGGAAGGTGAGGGATGATCTTGGCATCGGAAGCGTCGTTAATGAAGACGTCTTCAAGGCGCTGTAGGCAGATGCCACAGACGTTGCGGTCGCTTTCTCGGACCAGCGGTTGATGGCGAATCGTATCGTACAATAGTCCATGACCGAAGAGCGCAGAGTAAGGGAGACTTGCGCGGTCGCGTACGAACATGACTGCTTCATGCGCGGCGAAGCCCTGCATGGCGGCTCGCATGACTACGCGGAAAACTTTGTCCATGTTAACCGGTTGTTCATCGAGCAGATTGGCGAGCTGGTCGATGCCGGTGTCGAAGGCGCGTTGGAAAACAACTTCACTGGACGCTTCAGCCTCTTGAGGTTTGACGGCCGGTATTTCGGTGGACGACGACGGTGTCGTGGTTGCAGTCGGCGGAACAGGTGTGCCGGTTTCCTGCGGTTGAAGAGGTTCGGTACTCCTGCTTTTGACCGCTCCGACGTTTTCCGTTTTCGGCGCAGCTTCGGTGGGGTTTTCCAGCAGGCGAGCCAGCGGTGCGTAGCCAGCAGGATCCTTACGGATGACTCGAGCGCGTAGACGAGGTGCAAGGCTGCCGGTGAGCGCACTGAGGCCGAATGCAGATGCGAAGGTGTTGAGCTGTTGCCCGGTTTCATTGAGCACTCCGAGAAGACCGTCGACGTCGAGGCCGAAGGCTCGACCTGACTTTGCTGAAAGTGCGTGTGCGCTTTGCTCGAACTCGGCGGCGCTGAGGTCGGAGCGCAGTGCGAGTTCACAGAGTTTCACGGAAAGGTCGGCGAGGAGGAGAAGCTCGACGTCGGGATGCTGCGCGGCTTTGCGTACGGCATCAGGCGGGAGTGCGTGCAGCGATTTTAAAATCGGGTCGGGCAAATGGGCGCAGGCCAACAAATGATAACCCAGCTCAAGAGGAGTGAGGCCAAAGACTTCGTTGAAAGCTTCGTCCTCGGAAGCGCCGCTTTGCATGGCGATAGAGCGCGCGCGGCGGTACTCCTCGATCATGAACGTGGTCATGAGAATGCGGCCGTAATTGCGCAACGAAGCACAGATGAAAGCTTGCTCGGGTGAATTGCTGCCGTGTTTTTCCATCACGCACTCGGCCATGATTCCGCTGCAGAGGGCGAGGGCGGCGATCTCACGTTTTTCGGCAGGATTGAGTGTGCGTTCGGCGTTTTCGATCAAGAGAAGCGAGATCGCAAGCTGGCGGATTTTATTAAAGCCGATGACCTGGATAGCTTGAGTGATGGTGCAGACTTCAACGCCAGTGGGATTGTATCCCATGGTATTCGCGGCGGTGATGACCTTGGCAGTGACAACGAGGTCCTTGCCAATGAGGCCGGCAAGTTCCTGCACAGATGTATCCAACGCGTGGCCAGAAAGCTGTTGGATCAATTCAACAATCTCTGAAAGCCCTGCAGCTTCACCGGCTTCAAGGCCGTCTGAAACGCGTTTGATAGTTTGTTGAGCAAGGGTAGATCCCACCGGTTTCATATCGGCCTTTTTCCTGCCGAATTAAGAGTTCACCGCAGTTAGGCTTTGCTGTGAGCCAACTAAAAAAGGCACCGTCGCCGGTGCCTTGGATAAAACCAGGGGCAGCTAAGCCGTATTAGATCTTAGCGAGGATCTTTTCCTTGAGCGTGGCTTTCGGCATCATGCCGACGAATTGCTCGACGACTTTGCCATCTTTGAAGAGGAGCATCGTAGGAATGGCGCGCACGCCGTATTCGCCCGCAACGCCTTCGTTTTCGTCGACGTTGAGCTTGGCGATCTGGATTTTACCGGTGAGTTCGCCGGCGAGTTCCTCAAGGATGGGCGCGATGGCTTTGCAGGGGCCGCACCACGGAGCCCAAAAATCGACGAGCATGGGCGTTGAGGTGCTGATGGCGGGTTTGAACGAGACGGAGGATAGCGTAGTGATATTAGCGGCCATAGGAGCGGTATTTTTTATTTGTATGATACGAAGGAAAGCGGAATTCGCGCGGGTTCAACTCCGGCGGGCAATAAGAACGAAACGCGTTCAGTGCGGCGTGGACTTGTGGATGATTTCGGCGAGTTCGTTAGGCTCGACTTCGGCGAGGTGTTTGCGGCGGCTTTTGAGCTCCTCGAAGGTTTTTACGACCGTTTCAGTCATGCGCCCATGCGTCTCTTCTGAACCGCCGACGATGGCAAATTGCTCGCCTGTGGTGAGGCGCTTGTGGCCATCCTTGTTGTCGAGGCCGACGCCGAGCAGGCCTGCGGCTTTTTTGGACTTCGATTTGCTGGAGGGCTTGGTGGGCTTTTTGCTCACGCTGTTACGGTGTCTGAGGGCATCGGCGTTTCAAGTGTCTTCTTCTCTTCTACGGCCGTGCAAATAATATCCGTGAAGGCGTCGTCCTGATTCACGCGGAGTTTCTGTAAGCGAGCGAGTTCTAGCACAGCGATGAAGGTCGCCACGAGCATGCGCAACGTGATCTTGCCGGAGAAAAGGTGCGAAAAGATAAAAGACTTTTCTGTTTCCAGCCGCTTGAGGATTAATTCCATCTGATCGGCGACCGTGATTTGCTCGTCCCTGATTTCGCCGACGACAAGCTTTTCGGCAAGCCGACGTAGCACCATGTTAAATGCGTTCCAGAGTTCGATGCGGTCGCCGCTGCGCAGGGGACGGTCCGCTTCCGAGAGGGAGAGTGTAGACACGTAACGTGCCAGCATATCGCGCTGAAATATCGCCAGGTCATCAAGCTCGCGCGCGGCCTCTTTGAATTTCTTGTACTGGAGGAGTTGGTGAACAAGTTCCCAGCGCGGGTCCATCGCATCGTCGTCCTCGGCATTGGGATCAATCGCGTGCTGACCTTTCGGAAGGAGCATGCGGCTTTTGATCTCCATCAACGTCGCAGCCATCACGAAAAAATCTCCGGCAATCTCTAGGTCGAGTTGCTGCATCGATTTGATGACGTCGATGTACTGTTGCGTGACGACCACGATCGGAATGTCGTAAATGTCGATTTCGTTCTTCCGGATGAGGAAGAGCAGAAGGTCGAGCGGGCCTTCAAAGACCGGTAGCTTGATGCGATAATCGGAGTCGGGAACCACGTTGAACGGAATCGTTGGGCTCGCGGGGCCGCGGGCAACGAAAAAGATTAAAGCAGTTTTCGACGCACTAAGGGAATGTACCCAAACTTGACGGCGCAGGACGTCCTTTATGCGTCGACGGCCTCTTGCGGTGAAATCGCCGCTTGCGGCTGGTGGAGCATTCTGCTGGTTTTTCGCGCCACGATACCCCTTCAACCAGACAAATCTGGATGAAACACAGCCCCCATTCATCAGTAGAGCCAATCACCGACCATGCGTCACCTGACGACGGTCGCCCCAGTAAGGTCGTTCAATTTCCAGTCCATCGAACCGAGGAACACTTTCGCTCTTTTAGCAGTGGTACCACGGATTGGTCCTGGGAGATTGATGCGGAGGGGCGAGTATTGCACGTGAGTGACGAAGTTCTGGGCGTCCTTGGCTATACTTCGGCCGAGATGCTCGGACATAAGCACTACGAGTATATAATTCCGGAGGACGTTCCACGTATCTCCGATATTTTTGAAAAGGTTAGCCATGCGAAGGCTCCCTTTGGATTTTTGGAGCAAACAATGGTCCACCGTGACGGCCATTTGGTGTATATGGAAAGTCTCGGCATGCCAGTTTTGGGTCCCGACGGTCGGCTTCGCGGGTATCGCGGTCTGTGTCGCGATATCACGAAACATAAACATGACCAAAACACGCTGCGCGAAAACGAGAGGCTTCTGCGTGAAGCTCAGCGCATCGCCTCTCTCGGACATTACACGTTTTGTACTACGAAGGATCTGTGGACGTCTTCGGAAGAATTAGACGTTTTATTAGGGATCGGGCCAGAGTTCCGGCGCAACATCGAAGGCTGGCTTAAGCTTGTGCACCCCGAAGATCGCGAAGCCATGCAGCGATATTTGTTGGAGCATGTTGTCCGCGACCGAAATTGCTTCGATCGCGAATATCGCATCGTGCGCGCCTCTGACGGCCAGACGCGCTGGGTGCATGGTCGTGGGCGTTTGGAGGATGATCCAGCTACGGGTTCTCTTCTTATGATCGGGACGATTCAGGACGTCACTGAGCGTAAGAGCACCGAACTTGCACTGGCGCTGAGCGAGAAACGCCTGCGACTCGTGACAGAATCCACCACCGAAGGCGTGTGGGATTGGAATACCGTTACAAACAAAGTCTACTTCAGCGACACGTGCGCAAAGATGCTTGGATACAGTCCAGGCGAAATACCCGATGAATTTGGAGCCTGGTACGCACTCATTCTAGACGACGAGCGTGCTTCATTTTCGGCTCGCGTTGCTGAATGTCTCGATGGGCGTGCTGAAAATTACTTAGGAGAATTTCGAGCGCGCGCCAAAGACGGTCGACTGCGATGGATACGCATCTGCGGCAAGGTGGTGGCGGCTGAGGAGAACGGACGAACCACACGTATGGTAGGCACGATGAGCGACGTCGGCGAACGCCGTCAGCTTGAAGATCAGCTTCGCCAGGCCCAAAAGCTCGAAGCCGTGGGTCAGCTCGCGGGCGGCGTGGCGCACGATTTCAACAACATTCTCGCGGCCATGACGCTTCAACTCGACCTCATGTACTGCGACATCCGTGACAGTGCTCGAACGTCCGAAGGCGTGACGGAATTGCGCAAGGCCGTCCAACGCGCCGCAGGGCTCACACGCCAGCTTTTATTGTTCAGCCGGCGAACTGCTCCCGAGACCCAACCGATAGATCTAAACGATGTCGTCGTCGAATTATTAAAAATGCTTTCACGACTCATCGGTGAAAATGTCGAACTTAGACTGGAGGCTGGTTCGGCATTGCCATTAATCGAGGCGGACGTGGGCATGGCCGAGCAAGTTTTAATGAATCTCGTGGTGAACGCACGCGATGCCATGCCGAAGGGCGGACGACTTACGATTCGCACCGACAAAATCGAGATCTCTGCGAACGAAACGACGCAGTCTGCTTCTCGTCGTCCCGGCAAATACGTGCGCTTGATCGTCGAAGACACGGGTTCGGGCATGAGCGCCGAAGTGCGCAAACGTATTTTCGAACCTTTCTTTACCACTAAAGAAGTAGGCCGCGGCACGGGGCTGGGCCTGGCTACGATCCACGGGATCGTTGCTCAACACCATGGCTGGATCGAGGTCGAGAGTGAGGAGTGGAAGGGCAGTAGATTCACGGTTTTCTGGCCGGCGATTACTGCCGAAGGAAAAGCGAGACCCGTTAGCAATAAGAAGACCACCGTGCCACACGGCGACGAAACGATCCTGCTCGTCGAAGACGAAGCCGTTGTCCGTCGAAATATCTCCGCCTGCTTACAGCAACTTGGTTATCGTGTGCTTGAAGCCTGCAATGGTCGTGATGCCTTGGTCGTTTGTGCGGGAGTAGACATTGACCTGCTATTTACGGACATGTTGATGCCTGAGGACATGAGCGGCGCGGAGCTAACCACGGTCTTGCGGAAATCTCGTCCCAATCTGCGCGTGGTCATTTCGAGTGGTTATTCAGCGGAGCTGGCCGATCACAAAAAAGGCGAGCGGGACGGCATCATGTATTTGCCGAAACCCTACGAACTCGCTGACCTCGCCAACACTGTCCGCTGTTGTCTCGATACAGATTTAGGATCTGGCCGCCGAGGACCCTGACCTTTCAAACGAACTCCTTTGGCTCCGCTTTTTTTCAGACGCAGAACCTCGCCTTGACGGCTGACGCCGGCTTCGACTGGGGGCAGGTCGGCAGCTTCCGGATCAGCGGCAACGATCCTTTTGCAGAAGGCACGTTCAGCGTCGCATTGGATGCCCTCGCGTATACGCCTGTTCCTGAACCGACGACCTACGGCCTCGTAGCCGCGGGCGCTCTGGCGCTTTTGGCGCTGGCGCGAGGGTTTAGAGCAATTTAGATAAAACTATAGCCGCAAGAACGACAGAATGGCAGCGGAATTGGTGTAGCCGGCCGCGCTGAGGCCGGGGATTGAGAGGGCCGGGTTCAGCGCCCCCGGCTACACCGGAATTTGAAACGCTCTAGCCGGCGCTGGATCGTGGCACGCGCGAACTAATACCATCCCGCTTTCAAACGCATAAAAGCATCTGGCGTTTGGAGGGCAGGGGAGGGCCGCCGGGCCGACCGTTTCGATCCGGCGGCGCAATCGTGGGGATTTCAGGCCTTGGCGGCGACGGCCTTGGTTTTGCGGCTGAGGCCGGTCTTGCGCTCGCTCTTACGCACGTAGCCCATCGCTTCGTACAGCTCGCCGTCTTCGCCTTCTTCGCGGTCACCCTTCACGGCGTTGACGACCAACAATGCCTCGACCAAAGCGGCCTTGTCGGCGTCATCGCGTTCGGTGATCGCGGCCTTAAGCAGGCTCTCCTGCTCGGCGACTTTGGTGCGGCTGGTGGTGATGGGGCTGATGCGCGCGATGAACTGTTCGAGCGTCATGCCCGCAAACGACTTGTTAGGGCGGTGGGTTTTCCAGCCTGCGAGGATGGCTTTTACTTTTTCGTAGTCCGTCTTTTGTGATGCTGACATGGTAGTGATGTTTTATTTTTGTGGTTGAATAAGGCGGCATCATTTGCGATGCCACCGCGCGCATAGATTACGTAAAAACGAGATTGGTTCGGTGGCGGACTAAAAATCTTTCATCGTATTAGTAGAACCACAATCAATCGTTAAAACATCTGATAGGTTCGTCGCCGCAAACAAACTGCAACGAGAGGTTCGGCTTCCTCCCTGTATTGCAAAACTCTTGCCTCACGTGCCAGGCCTTCTCCCTCACGTGTTATGTCTTTTGCCCGGCGTACCGAGACAATTGCCGTCTCCATTATGCTTTATGAAAAGCGCGCAAAAGCACATGCAGCACGCTCCGAAGCCTTAGAAGCGCGAATCATAGCTTTTGGATCGCGAATCAAAACGCATGACACCTGCCATAAAGCCTTTGGAAGCCGAATCAGCGCTTATGAAATACGTTCCAAGCCTTATAAATCGTAAACCGAGCCCTTTACTTCACGCGTCATGACTCATGGAACAGGAGTCAAAAGGCCGGATTCGTAAGACAAGGCTTTTGAATAACCACTTCAGGCTCATGACCTTCAAATCGCGTGGGCTGAGGTTCGTTAGGGCATATTCGATTGATATAGCGACACGGTCCGGGGAGCGCACGCGTCCCGCGTGCAGCGTTCGGCGTCTCGCCGAGCGCGGTTCGGAGGGCTCGGGCGGGACGCCCAAGCCGACACGCGGGACGCGTGTACTCCCCAGACCGTTTCTTCGCAGGTCGTAATTGGTCTACTAAAACAGAATGTGCTCTAATCCGCTGAGGCGTCCCTGACGAACCGTTTCGTAACGCCCTGAGACCGTGAGCTCGCTCGCGCTCCTCGATTCGAGCCGGTCGTGACCGCCCTTTCGCAAGCTTCCGACTCGCCTTTTGCCGGAAAATTGGCCCAATCAGACCGTCCTTTCCGGCGGAAACTCCAAACGACGACCCGATCAAACCTACTCACGCACGAAACCCTCAAAACAAAGCGGCCCAACCCCGCCAAAAAGCCTCTCCTTGTAAACCCGTACCCGCAATTGAGCTTCAGCCGATTTGATATCGCCGGAAACGTGCTCCCTAGGGAACAGAAGATCCGCAACAAACCTGCCCTATGAAACCACCCAGTTCCTTTCCCCGTCCAAAACTCCACCCGCGTAAAGCTCGACTCAGTTGATGCTGATAGCACTGTTCGGCAAAATACCTATGAAACTGCTATCAAGCCTCATCGCCTTCACCGTCGTATTAGCCGCTAGTTTGATGGCTCAGGAGCACTCATCTACGCAGACGGTAAGCGTTGATTTTCCAGACGAATCACGCGCCGTGGTCCTTAGGAATATCGCGGATCTTTTCGAGCTGAACGTCATTATACCCGAAAATCTTCCGGGTCATGTCAGTTTGAAGCTGCAGCAACGCGGCTGGAAGGAAATTTACGACGAGGTATTGAAACCGGTGGGTTTCGCATGGCGTGAGGAGAATGGCATCGTGCGTGTATATGACGCCATGCCCGAGCTTAGGGTGGTGACCCCGCCGATCCCCGCTGTACCCACCGCCGCAGTGTCCCGCGAGCGTCCAGTTTCAGCCATCAATTCTCCTTTGTGGATGCTCCTCGGTATTTCAGTGGTCGCGTTTGCAGCAGCGGTAATTACGTCAATCAAGAGGCCTTCGGAAATCCACTGCTCTACTATTTCTTCAGGTGGTAGTCTAGTCACTGGCGTCGCTGCGATTATTAGGATTACGGCTATTACGTATTTCTTGCAGCTGGTATCTGGACTCGGATCCTTGGCGACGTATATCTCGATTTATCAAAGATCGAGAGAACTCACCAACGGCGGTGCCGGCCTTGTTGGTCTCGTTGCTACGGCCGCGGTGGCGTTATTTGAATTATCTGTTGGGCTCGGGTTATGGTTTTCGGCAAAACCAATTAGTGCGTGGCTCATTCATTCGCTCAATAAGGAGCCAAAAGGAGTAGAGCCGAACCAGGCGCTACTTCCAACGACTTTGGCTGTCACGCCGGCTGCTTCGCACCCGTCGCGCCAGCCGTAGTCGTGGCAGATCTTTAACGTTAACCAAAAAACACCTCCTATGAAAACTCCCCGCATGATTTCCTTCTTCCTGGCCATCGGCGCTGCTGCCGTGGCGTTTGCTGCAGATCCCGCTGGCACGTGGAAATGGACGGTTCAGTCGCCGAATGGCGAGATCGAAACCACGCTCAAGCTCGAGTCGAAAGACGGCAAGTTGACCGGTGCGTACTCGAATCAGTTCGGAGACGCCGCGATTAGTGGCGCCAGTTTTCGAAACGACGAAATTGCGTTCGACGTGGTGCGCGACTTCGGTGGAAACACGTTTGTACTCAAGTACCGCGGCAAACTGGAGGGCAACGCGATCAAAGGAATTATCGAAACTCCCGGCTTTGGCGGAGGCGAAGCGGTTAAGCTCGAGTGGAACGCGAAGCGCACAGACGCGGCAAAGCCTAAGGACTAGATGGAAAGGGCTAACCAGGCGCTACTGCCAAACGTCTTTGGTCGTCACGCCCGCTGACGCACCGGTCGCGCCGGCTGACGTTAAACAAAAATGAAGACTAAGTTGTGCCTGATCATTTTGCTGGCGGGTACGCTTGCATTGCTGAGTCACGCTTACTGGCGCGTCCGCACAATGCAGCGCACGTTGGAGTTTCAGACCATCGCTGTTAAGTCGCTAGCCGTCTCTCACGCACAGGATCACTTCAAACGCAGCAGTGCATCATATTTCATTTTGGGGAAAGTGAGCCGTGATTACGTGGAAGCTTTCGCTGCACATTTCAAAGATTACGGCATCACACCGGTTGCAACGGGGTGCATTGTGACTGAACCACTGCAGGTATATTCAGACGAATACAACCGGATGATTCGCGAGTTATTGAGTGCCAAATATGGCAAAGACATTATTTGGGAGTTCGACTCAATCTTGGATCAAAAACGCACGATGAGTAGGCCTAACAAGGAGCCAGTGCCGACGCCTACGTCCGTCACGCCTCCTGCGGGGCAGGAGGCGCGCCAGCGGTAGGCGTCGGCACACCTGTAACGTTAGTCATGAAACCAAAATTCACGTTTTGCGCTGTGCTGTGTTTAGTCTGCGCGACTGTTTGTTTAGCGGATGTCATAGGCCGGTCGGTCACTTTTAGCGACAAAGCGCGCCAGCGTGAGATTCCAGCTGAGGTCTATCTTCCGACTCAGGGACCAGTGCGTAAACTCGCTATCATATCCGGTGGATACTGCGTCGCACAGACTGCTTATCGATTTATTGCAGCTGACCTAGTTGGTGCCGGTTACATGGTGGTAAGCGTGCAGCATCATCTACCAAGCGATGAGCCGCTAGCTGTCTCTGGTGATTTATTCAAGCTGCGTATGCCCGTCTGGAATCGAGGGGTTGAGGATCTGCGGTTCGTTCTGTCAGAGATTAAGCATGGTTATCCGGACGTGGATACCACACGCGTCGTGCTTGTAGGGCACTCGAATGGAGGCGATATATGCTGCCTATACGCGACCCGATACCGAAAAGATGTGCGATGCCTTGTTACGCTTGATCATCGCCGTATGCCAATTCCGCGTTTGCGAGAGCTTCCCGTCCTTTCCATCCGAGCAGACGAGTTTCCGGCAGATCCTGGTGTGGTCCCAACGCCAGAAGAACCATGTGGATTTGCGATCAGAGTTGTGCGCCTAAAAAATACAAAACACATGGATCTGAGTGACGAAGGTTCTACTGATACGAAGGATACAGTGGCAAAGATGATTTCAGAGTTTATTGAAATACAGCCTAACAAGGCGACAGTGCCAACGACCCCATCCGTCACGCCCGCTGCTGACGCACCGGTCGCGGCACAGCTTTGACGTTAGGCAAACACGATGAACAAAGAAACGACTGAATTTACCGTGCGTTTTGGTATGATCGGGCGGACGATCGAATATTGCGACCAGCGTGGAACGATTATTTTCACGTTCGATATAGGCTCTTCGCCCCGATCTGTGGTCTTGGAGCATCACCTAGTGCGGAATCCCCGACCAAATAATTATGACGATGCATTTGTACGATCGAAGCAGTTTCTGCAATCGCGTGGTTACATTGTAGAAGAATCTGGTACTGCGCATCCACCACCTCCTCTTAAGGAAGACGACGTAACTGCGATACTGGCCCGAGAGTTAGGGGGTCCTTTGCCACCGGGCGTATCTGTGATGCCGCGGCCGATCTCCACCAGTTTTGATGACGATGGTGGCTCACCATGGCGATTGTGGGTAGCAGGCACGCAAGAATCCGGGCAATATGCAGGCTACAAAATAGTATTGGACGAGTACACCAGGCAGTTTGGAATCGTGAATTCTAAGGATATTTTTGCAGGATTTTACGGATCGTTTCATCAAACCGCCGAGTCTCTCAGTTTATCATGATAATTAAGCCGAACCAGGCGCTACAGCGCAACGACCATGGCAGATTTTAACGTTAGGCAAATATGAAAATCCACCTGTTAAGCATTCTCTTAGGCTTTGCTTTTACGCAGGCTTTTGCAGATATCGACCGAGGACATCTGCCTGCTGATGCGAGTAAGCGATTTCTTTTTTATCTGCATGGCGCCATTGTTGAAGGATCAAATGGGCGCCCGGTCAGCTCGGAATACGGCGTCTACGAGTACGGTAAAATTATCGAGACTCTAACCAGCTATGGATTTACCGTTTACAGTGAGATCAGACCCGCAGCGACCAGCCAGGAAGAATATGCCGAAAAGATACAGCGTGCTATACAAACGCTATTGCAGGAAGGCGTACCCGAAGAGCGGATCTCCGTTGTGGGCGCATCCAAGGGAGGGGTGATTGCGGCATTTGTTTCTGCTCGGCTGAAGAATCCACAAATAAGATACGTTATTTTGGCAGGCTTTTATCCTGACTTAGGCATCGAGCGAGATCTGCGACTCCACGGGCGCGTGTTCTCGATACATGATGCTTCCGACACAACAGGGCGTATAGTGCCTGAGCACTATTTCGACCAGTCTCCCGAACTGACTGACAAGAAGATATTGATCACAAAAACAGGACTGGGACATGGCCTCATTTTCAGACCATACCCTGAGTGGGTGATGCCTGCTATAAAGTGGTTGAATGCCGAGTTTGAAAAAGGGCCTAGCGAGGCACCAGCACCAACGACCCTATTCGTCACGCCCGCTGCTAACGCACCGGTCGCGCCGGCTGCGCCCGCGGCACACCTGTAACGTTAGGATTTAATAAGCATATGCGCTCTGTCTCGATAATGCTTCTGATCGTTCTTTACGTTCAATTAAGCCACGCTGGAGAAATTGATCTGTATACGGATAAGCCCCTAACTGACTTCCAGCATTTTGGAGCTGGCGTCAAAAGGCTAATCGTTGTTGGCGATTCTAGGGTTAGATGTACGTCAGACAAGTTCCTGGCTAAGTTTACGGGGCCAGTGGGCTGGGGGGAATGTTTGGGACGAGTCGAATCACTGAAAGACTACGAGATTTATAATTGCGGGATAGCAGGAACGAGTATTCGGTCATTCATCAACCGAGGCTACTGGAGTAAGGTGCTGGAGTTAGTTAGATCAGGTGATACGGTCGTATTCTATTTTGCTGGAAATGATATGCGGCCTGTTGAGGATCTGACACGTAGTTGTGGTGAGATATGGGGGCTTGGGAATCGTACAATAACTGTTAGAAATCCGCATTTGAAGACGGATGAGGTGGTGATGACTTATGGAGCGTATTTTGGGCGGATTATCTCAGATGTTAAAAGACGTGGCGGGATTCCTCTTATTTGCTCATATTTTAGTGGCAATTCTTGGAAAGAGGGTAAGCACGATCCTCGTTTTTCTACGACGATTAATCCCTGGATTTTAAGCATTGCTGCGAGTAACGATATTAAGGTGATAGATCTGTTTGCTGTGATGGAATCTGAGTTCGAAAAAAGAGGAGCCGATGGTTGCACTGACTTATTCGATCATGATGGTTTTCATTTGAGTAAGAAGGGAGCGGTGTTGGTCGCAGAGTTGATTGGCGGAGTGATAATAAAAGGTGCGTATGTGGAACCGGATAAAAATGGCTCCAATAAGGCGCTAGAGCCAGCGACCACATCCGTCACGCCCGCTGCTGGCGCACCGGTCGCAGGCGCGGGCCCTATGTAACGTTAGGCAAGACAATGGTGATCGACTATCTATCGCAGCACCCCGAGTTCGTCGCGCCATTGGCGCCAGAGATTGCAGCGCATTGGGGTAAGATTTTACCTGAAGAGACAGTCACGTCCCGCACTGCTAAGCTTGAGGCCCATCTAAATCGTGACGTTCTGCCTATTGCGTGGGTGGCACACGCGGATGGAGTGGTTTTGGGCACTGCGGCTCTTCGACGCTATGACCTCGAAGGAAGAGAGGATCTGTCGCCGTGGCTCGGAGGAGTTTTTGTTCGTGAGGCATTCCGAGGTAGAGGAATTGCTGCTGCATTGTGTGAAGAAGCGGAAGCCAAGGCGTGGTCTCTTGGAATCGAGAAGCTATACCTATTTACGATCGATCATCAGGCTCTATATACGCGGCTTGGTTGGAAAAATTTTGAGCGGGCGACGTGGCGAGGTATTGAGAGTACGATTATGTTTAAGAGTCATAAAATCGGAGCCTTACCCGGCGCTATTGCCAACGACCACGGCAGATCTTAGCTCGGCAAAAAAATCTATGGACATATTTGGATGGATATTCGGATTAACGGCCTACATGGCAGCTGGCGTGGCTTTGCAGCGGATCGCAAAGCTCGAAGCCGAGCTTAAACGGCGGCAGCTACTCGATGAAGACTTCGGCCGAGAGCCTGAAGACAAAGGGGCATCGGATCCTCGGACGTGGAGCCCGGAAAAGAAAGAGCGGGTTGAAGCCGCGCGACGGAAATTGGCGGTCGCAAGTTGGAAGGTCGCGCTTTTTTTTGCGATCCCTATTGCCCTGGTGGTCGTTGCTTTTTCCCTCCATCGTCGATGAAGAGGACGAACAAGCAGTCAGATCCAACGGCTATAAACCCTCCTATACCGGCGGCGTTGGCTCAGCCCTGAACGTTGGGCAAAATCTCAAAGTATGAAAACAATCCACGTGAACGATAGGATAGGCCGAGTGGTGCTCTTGTTGGGTGTCGCTCTATTGATCTTCTTTTGTTTTCGATCGTCGTTTACAGCTGAAATTGCCTGGGCCGCTTGTTCAACGTTAGGGGCGGCTTATGTGACGGCTCAGATAGTTCGTGCTCCAAATCGTTGGCGGAATGCCCGTGGTTCATTGTTGCCAGCCGTCTATCTGGGAGCGTTCACCTGGTTTGTTGCTGGTTTCGCGACTGCCATAGCTATTCTTAAACGACACTAAGAAATAAGATAAAACGCCTAACGATCTCGAAGCGGAGGACGACGCGGTTTTCGATAAGCGATTTTAACCACTGAGGCACACTGATGAAGGGGAATGGCGGGAATCACGATCCGAGGCAGTGACGACCAAAAATGGTCGGACCGCTTGCTCCGGATTCCTTATCATTCCCGACAATTAGTGTAGATGAGTGGTTATCAGATCGCCTGCACCGGTTAGGCGGAAGGACTGGGGGCGAGCTGGAAAGTCGGTAAGCGTCCGGCGGAGGACCCCATAGGCGCGGAGGGAGGAAAATCATAGACTGTTCGTAATGGTGACTACTACGACCGAGTTGATAATAGATACCGG
>Ga0302321_100000359_pt1 | contig 40184 bp, 38 predicted proteins | sample Fen_T0_1_FD_202505 | JGI IMG/M metagenome (GOLD analysis project Ga0302321, IMG submission 202505) | Peat permafrost microbial communities from Stordalen Mire near Abisko, Sweden - Fen_T0_1 | ecosystem: Environmental > Terrestrial > Soil > Wetlands > Permafrost | place: Sweden: Abisko... | reverse complement strand
CTTTACTGCCATCACCTACTTTAATCACTACCGTGTCTGTTGCATCTTGAGCAAATGCGGAGATACAAGTGATAAGAGCCATTAAAAATATTATAGTCTTTTTCATTTTAAATTTTTAGCGCCTACTGATTCTTATTTTTCTTGAAGCTGAAGGCAAAGAGTTCATTTTTCATTTCATGAACCGGTCCATCACCATTCTTCACTTCAAGCGCCAAATTCCAAACTCTTTTCAGCCCTGAATTTTTTTCTTCGCTCACCGTGGCCACCGGTTGTTCTATATAAAATTCTTCAAGAGTAAATTCCAGTTTGATTGGCTTTCGTTTGGTAGATGCAATTGTTGCAGGCTGGGTTGCTTCATTATTTATTTTTTTATCCTCCGAAGCTTTTTTATCCTCCGAAGTTTCAACGAAGGCAGCGGTGAAGGGAGATTTATTTTCATCAACCACTTTTGCAGTGGACGGTGTCTTCACAGACCACGTTTTATTTTCGTCACTTTCCTTTTGATTAGACTTACTTTCAGTTTGCCGAGACACAAACCGAGGAGATGGAGTCTTTGAGGTCAGTGACAGCTCTGACTTCGGAGGATTTGAATTCGTTTTCTTTTCTACCTGAGAAATCTGTGGAGCAGGGTTTTCTTTGCTTGAATTGTTTTTCGATTTCTTTGCTGCGAGTATCAGCTCATTGTTTTCAGTGTCAAGTTGCGACCAGGCAATGACAGAAATCAAAGCCCCTGTTATCAAAATAGCAGCAGCAATTCGCCAACCGACTATGCTATTTTTTTTTGAAGTGTTGGCTTCGACTTTGGTCCACGCGTCTTCTGATGGGGGAAGGGTATGCCCCCCCAATTTATCTTTGAAAAACTGATCAATCTTATTTTCCATATCAATTCGTTTTTTGAATCAATTCCTTTTCAATTTCTGTAAGTTTCTTTTGCAACAACGCACGCGCACGACTTAACTGCGACTTGGAAGTGTTTTCGCTAATGCCTAACTGATCAGCAATCTCCTGGTGTGAAAAACCATCGATGGCATACATATTAAATACAGTACGATAACCAATAGGAAGATCTTCAATCATTTTCAGCAAATCTTCAGCCTCAAGTTGGTTGTCCAGTTTATGATAATCTGGTTCATACGCGGCCGCTTCGATGTCCAGCTCGAGGTACATGTTTTTATTTCGGCGGAGATAGGTGAGTGACTCGTTCACTACTACTCGTCTGATCCACCCTTCAAAGCTTCCTTCGCCTTTGTACTGGCCGATCTTCTCAAATATTTTTGTGAATGAAGTGACCAGCACATCTTCAGCTTCCATGCGGTCTTTTACATAGCGAGAGCAAAGCGAGTACATCTTACCGGAATACATCCGATAAAGTGCCTGCTGCGCCTCGCGGTTATGCCGCTGGCAGCCTTCGATTAGTTCTGTTTCTTTAGCGCGGTAAATTTGGAACCCCATTTAGCCTTTTACATTGGGGAGATGCAAAGGTAACGTGTCGGGTTGCACTAGGGTTGGGATATTTTTAAGGCGTCTGACCGCTCAAAGCCATCTGACGCGTTGATGTGTTCACTTGGACTGACTTGAAATCTGCTTAATCCACAGTGGAAGTTCGTCAAACAACTTTTTCATGATTACTTCCGACTGCTGAACATATTGGTTGAAGTTCCCATAAGCTTCTCCTTTTTGAGTTCCTACCAAATCGCTCACGCTTCGAAGGATGAGTATCTTTTTGTGGTTTCGTTTTGCTGTATAAGCAATGGCTCCTGATTCCCAGTCACCGGCAACGGCATGATACTCTTTTTTCAGAAAATTGATTTCATCTGGCTTAAGGTCCTTGTCGGCTGAGACTAACAAGGTTTTTCTAACAGCCACAGGATAACTTTTTCCAAGCCAGTTCAAATCGATTTCTGTGGCGTAATTGGCAATAGCTTCTTTTGAATCGCCCATCGCTTCAGCAATGTCGTAAATGATCGTGCGATCGGCCATTATAATTTCATTTCGTTCTACTTCACCTTCAAACCCACCGCACGTGCCCAGGTTGATTAATATTTCCGGATTGAATTGATCGATGACGAATTGTGTTGCGCCTGCTGCGGCCACTTTGCCCCAACCTTCATGAATGACTAATACATTCTCCTTTTCGAATTCTTTAAAGAAATATTCTCCCCATGGTGATGAAGTAAATTTTTCATTAGGGAATACCAACTTTGTTGCCCTCCACTCCATATCAGCTGAAACGATTACAGCAAATTTAATTTTTGATTGTGCGAAGGAAATCCTAAATAATAGTATTGATAAGAATATGACTAAATATAAATTTTTCATTTCAGTTCAGATTTATCATCGAATTTATTTTTTCATTAAATCCCTGAAAACAAATTCACAGTTTGAAGATATTCAGGGATCACAATATTCCAACCTAATTTTTGTTTGATGATTTCTGAAAAAGTGGTTGCACTTGTTTCTTCGCCATGCACAATGAAAATTGTCTTCGGCGCTTTTTTAAAGTTAGAAAGCCAACGCAATAACTCGTTTTGATCGGCATGGGCTGAGAGACCGTGAACCTCGCGCACGTGACAATTGACCGGCACTTGTGTGCCAAACATTTTGATAAATTTATCTCCTTCCAAAATATTTCTGCCGCGTGAACCTTCAGCCTGATAGCCGGCCAGCAATACCGTATCTTGTTCATTAGGCAATCGATGATAGAGATGATGTAAAACCCGCCCACCGGTTGCCATGCCACTAGCAGAAATGATGATCGCAGATTTTTTCATATCGTTGAGTGCTATCGAACTTTCTTTAGAATTACAGAAATGAATATTGGGTGCATCAAAGATACTGAGAAGCTCATTGCGGTCTTTGGTCACTTTTATTTTATGAAGGCCTGCATGTTTTTCATAAAGATTAGTCACACTAATAGCCATCGGGCTATCCAAAAAAATAGGAAGCATAGGTATTTTTTTAGCTTCCATCAACTTATGAAAATAATAAATGAGAAGCTGGGAACGGCCTACAGCAAATGCAGGTACTACCAACACGCCTTCGTTCCTATAGGATTCATTGACGATCTGTGTTAGTTGCCCATCTACGTCCTCCATTGGATTTATACGGTCCCCATACGTGGATTCTGTCAGAAGTATATCGGCTTCTTCGATGGCTTCGGGATCATACATGATAGGATCATTGTAACGGCCCAAGTCTCCAGAGAAAACAATTTTCTTTTGTTGTGTATTTCCTTTCAAAATCATTTCAACAAAGGCAGCGCCTAAAATGTGACCTGCATTGTGAAAGAAAATGGAAACATTAGGAAGAAGCTTTATTTCTTTTTTGAACGGATGACTTTCGACCAACTGCAGTACCTGTTGTGCGTCTTCAGCGCTGAATAGCGGTTCTGGTTTGCTGTGCCTGGAGTATCCTTTTTTAAAGGCAAAGAGTGCTTCTTCTTCTTGAAGTTTAGCAGCATCAAGCAACATGATCTGCATCAAATCTTCAGTAGCGGCTGTACAAATTATCTTTCCTGAGAAGCCATCTTTCACCAATCGCGGCAGGTAACCGGTGTGATCAATGTGCGCGTGGGTGATCACAACCAAATCAATTTCTTTTGGATCGATAGGAAGTTTATCCCAGTTGCGTAGTCGCAGTTCTTTCTTGCCTTGAAACATCCCACAATCGACAAGAATTTTTTTCTTGTCGATCTCGAGTAAATGTTTGGAGCCTGTAACGCTGCGTGCCGCGCCTAAAAATTTTATATTTACATCCATTGAACTCTTCCCATTTTGATTTGGGAAAAGTTATTGCTTTTTTCTGGATTATTGTTATTAAACTAAAGACATGTACTGGCAGCATCCAGTATATCTTGCCATTAACTGTATAATTTATTTTGACAACGGTACTTAAAGAAACTGATATTTTCAAAGGGCAATAAGATAGGCATTATTACATGCTTATTTTTGAGGTATCGAATTTTCCAAATATTAGCCAGATCAATTCGATTGACATTGGCAACACAATCACTAAAGTTACATACCAGCCTAACCGTGATTGATCTATGAATTTTGTTTCACCATAGACAAAAGGCACAGAAAAGCATTGGCAAGGTATGCCGCGGTAAGGCCTATAATACAGGCTCGGGTAGGATGAATTTGTTTTCGATTGACATACAACCACCACCCAGTGCTTAAAATAATCCCTATGCCCCAAAAAATAACTTCCAGACGCTGCAGCTCACTAGTGCCCGCGCGGTGTAGCAAAAAAGGTGTTTCAACTAATAGCGTACCAATGGAAGAAAAAACAATTGCAACCCATAATGTCCGTCTTAATATGAAATTAGGCAACTGTGTTGAGTTTAATACATGTAAACGCAGCCAAATCATTGGCAAGGACAAGAGGAAAGGTAAACCTACAAGTACGTGCCACCAGTTGCCCTCATTATTTGGTACTCTGAGCAAAAGTGCATCAAGAGGAGAAGTGCCAACGGCAAATGGCAACACAATACAGACTGCCGCCATTATCCACAGGAGAAGCATTAGAATATTCTCTGTTCGCGGTAAATACACCTCATTGATATTTTGAAGGTTTGATTTAGAGACTGTTTTCATACGATTGAATTTAAATTCAAAATATGGCTTCGATCAATCTTTCTTGATCACCTCCGGATTCCCCTGGTATTTCACCGAACCGGTGAAGTCCGTATCAATTTCCACGCGTTCACTTGCGTTTACACGAGCGCGCCCCATCTCACGGGCGTTCACTACGGCATGACGAACTTCATAGCCACTGGCCTTAAGCTGAGCTACTTTATTTACATCAGCTTCCAGAAAATCTCCGTCACCATCCAATTCAAAAACCATAGGGCCTGATAAATCAAGCTGCAAATTGTGCGCATTGATATTGGCATCGCAAGTCATCGCGCCAAGTAAAGAAATATCCATTGACTCTTCGTTGAAACCATCAATACGTACCTTGCCTGCACCTTTCACTTTTAATTTGGTAAGGTTGGGCATGGAGATAATTATTTTAACAGGCTCATCATCCAGGTTCTTTAACCAGTACGTTTTATTATTCGAGCGATAATCGATTTCCAATTGTTCGCCTGACTGATCCACTTTGAATCTTTTTTTCTCGCTTTCTGGACCTTGCATCGCTACGGAGTAAACATCACCCTGACGAATGACCAAATTAAAAATCCCAGTAATATTCAGTTCATTAAAATCTTTAAATCCGAATTGGTCATTTAATTCTAGCGCTTTGCTTTCGGTTGGTTGTGTACAATTGATACATTCAAATCCATGCTCGGTCATCTTCCATGTTTTATCAAAATTGGAATCTCGATAACCATCGTAGTCGCGGTAGTTGTTCTCGATTAATCGCCACAATTCTTCACTAATTACAAACTGTGTGTTGTAGGGAATAAAAAGATCCATCTCAAGTCGTTGAGCGCGGAACTTTGCATCTTTATTAAAAGTAATGTTTGAGTCGAACGTAATCACGCTATCTGCCTGTTGTACATTATAGGTAACCATCTGCGCATTTTCAATTGCCTTCTTGCGCGTTGACCCTTGTGCGATGAAGCGTTCAACCAATTTTATTTGCTTGCCATCATATCCTTTTAGTGTAAGATCAGTAACACGATAATCATCAAGTCCTGTTTCGTTCACTTTCAACACCATTGTTTTTCCACTAACATCAAATGTTTTCTCCATTTTATAATCCCCATCTTCTTTAAAGGATAAAATAATTTGTGGAAGAGAAACTCCAAGTACAAGTACACTGACAAAGAAGAGAACAAACAAGGTCCAGCCAATAAATGGCTTGAATACGATTCGTTTTGCAATGATGGAGCTTCCAAGCAGTTGAATGCAAAGAGCAGGAACGAATGCTACAAGGAATGCAGCAACAATTGTCCAGATGGAGAATGTTGCCTTAAATGCATCGATCGGAAAGCTTATTCCTTCCAGGACCCCTGCAGCCCGAAGTGATGATGACGAAATGACTCCGAATAGCATTCCAAAAGCGAGCAATACAGAAAGAACAAGTGCAAGCCCGGTCAGCAGAATGACGATCCCTATCATTACGCGCAGTACCTCCACAATAACCCTGAATATGGGCCCAAGAATTTTTGCTATAAAATTTAAGATGGCTGCCAATGCACGGAACGGAAACAAAATGATTTTAGTAAGAGTACTCTCTTCAGCATCTTTTTCATTCAAGCTTTTCTTTACGCTTGATTCAATGTTGGAGAGAGTAACGGGCTCCCCCTGCATTTCCATTTTTTCAGTTATGGTTTTAGCTTCCGGAATGGATATCCATAAGATGATATAGAGGATAATTCCAAACCCTCCGAAGAAAGCCAGGATGACAAACAGAATTCGGATCAACACTTTATCCGAGCCAAAGAATGCCGCAATGCCACCCGCAACACCACCAAGCACTTTGCTTTCCGGGTTGCGATACATCTTTTTCACGCCGGCTTCTTCTTCAAGTGCCTCCACGGGAAGGGCAATCCAAAGGACGATGTAAATGATCAAGCCACCACCGTAGCCAAGCGTAAGTAGTGCAAAAATTAAACGAGGCCACACCGGGTCAATTCCAAAATAATGGGCGAGACCAGAACATACTCCTCCTAATACCTTATTTGATTGATCACGGACTAATTTTTTTGGCGCAGAAGATTGTGCTGATTTTGCTTGTGATTCTTTTTTAGGCTGCTCTCCGGCAAATTCATTTTCTTCAGCCGCTTTAAAGTCATTCACGTTACCCATGATCACCATCAACTGCGATACATCTTCAGCCGTGATCACCTGCTTACCTTCGTTGAGCTTCGAAAGAAAAATCTCGGCAATCCGGTTTTCGATATCGGCAATGATCTCACTGCTGTCCTCAAATGAACTGAAGTAGCGGTTGATGGAATCTAAATATTTGCGCAGCGTTTCGTAGCCGTCTTCTTCAATGTGGAAGATGATTCCGCTGACGTTGATGCTTAGTGTTTTTTTCATATCGTGTGAAGGTGAGGATTAAACTTTTGTGGTGGATTTACTTCTGATCATTTCGGTAGAGTGCACAAGGTCTTCCCAGGTTTCGGTAAGGCCGTGAAGAAATTTTTCTCCGATAGCCGTGAGCTTATAGTACTTGCGCGGTGGCCCGGATTTCGATTCCACCCACTTGTATTCTAATAGCCCAGCGTTTTTTAGTCTTGTCAATAAAGGATAGAGTGTTCCTTCTACCACAATCATTTTGGCCAAAGTTAATTCGTCTAGCATATCCGAGGCATAGGTTTCCCCACGCGCGATGATGTGCAGGATGCAAAACTCCAAAATGCCCTTTCTCATCTGTACTTGCGTGTTTTCAACATTCATAATTCATTTTTTAAGCCTTATTTATACTTATACGGCAAAAGTACTATGTATGGCCAAGTACTGGATGAAAAATTTTGTTCCTTTTCCCTAAGTGATTGATAATCAATAAAAAGTTATTTATGGAACTCTAGAACCTCAATGTAAAAACGGTCTTCACATCTGGGCTGCTCTCGACGGTGAGCGATCCATTATGCATTTGCATGATCTGCCGCGATAGAGCAAGTCCAATACCAGATCCTGTTTTTTTGGTGGTGAAGAATGGAACAAAGATCCGGTTGATTGCTTCAGGGATAATTCCGGGCCCGTTGTCAACTACTTCAATAATAATTGATTGATCGATGTATTTTCCATTGAGTTCGATTTTTCCTTTAGGATTTTGAGCAAGTGATTCCATGGCATTTTTTACCAGGTTGATCAACACTTGTTCGATCATTTCCGCATCTGCCTGAATGGTGAGATAATCCGAACTGCAAGAACTTGTAAACTCTATGCTCGTCTTTTTTAATTCTTGTCGCATGAACTGTGCCGTCTTTTCAATCAGTTCCTTCAACAATACTGTTTTAATTTTAGGTTGAGGCAGAGAAGTATATTCTCGATAGGCATCAATAAATTTGATTAGCCCCTTGCTTCGGTTTTCAATCGTGGCAAGTCCTTCACGCAAGTCATCGGCAGCATCTGTCTTTAATTCATAGTCGCTTTCTTTTTTGATCATTTCGTGATCTAAAATTTCGCGTAGGGTGGAGGTGAGCGATGAAATGGGTGTGATGGAGTTCATGATTTCATGGCGCAATACCCTTGTAAGGTTTTGCCATGCTTCTAGTTCTTGTTTTTGTAATTCTGTTTGGATGTTTTGAAGTGTTACCAGCTTCACTGTGTTTCCACGGATACGCATTTCCGTTGATTGGATCGTCAGCAAAAACTCATTCGTTTTATACAACACACCCTTTCCAGACTGAACTTCATTCAATGCATTGAATAATTTTTCATTTCTCTCTTTCAGCTCGTTTATGTTTTTTAAGTTGGCCACACTAATGAATCTCTTTGCATTGGCATTCATCAGTTGCACATTGCCTTCGTGATCGTAAGAAAGTATCCCGGTTCGCACTTGTTGCACCACGGTGTTTAAATATTGCCAGTTTTCCTCTTTCTCTGATCGTGCTCTCCGAAATGCCTCAAGCACTTCGTTGAAAGCTTCGTTGAGGTCTTTGAAACTTTTGCCTAATTTATTGTCGGCTGCAAAACCGGAAATGAAATCGGAGTAACGAACAGATTCCAGAAATCGCGTGAGCTTGCGATTAGTTTGCGATGTAAAGCGATAGAGTTCCCACAACTGAAAGAAAATAACCATCAACATAAACCCTGCTGCAAAAACCATATTTGGTTTATTGAGCATAAAGATGAACAGCGCAATGGCAGCGCCTAACAGGATAACTCTAAAAATAATGCGGATGCGAAAGTCTTTCATAAATTAATCGTCAATTGACAATAGGCGAAATTGACAATTAACCTAAAGCCCATGTTTCTCCAATCTGCGATAGAGCGATGAACGAGTAAGGCCGAGTTCGGTTGCGGCTTGAGTAATATTGCCGTTGTATTTTTTCAACACTTTTCGGATTAATAATTTTTCAACTTCTTCTAAATTGTATGCATCCAGATTCAGACCCGGTTCACTTTCTTTTACATTTGAAGCATTCAAATTAAAATCTTCCGGTTGTAAAACGGTGGCTGAACTCATGATCACGGCCCGTTCAATAGCGTGTTGTAACTCACGAATGTTGCCCGGCCATGAATGTTTGTTCATTCGCACAATAGCAGCATCACTTATCTTGGCAATGCTCTTTCCGTATTTTGAAGAGTAGCTTTTTAGAAAAAAATGCGCGAGTAAAGGAATATCTTCGGGCCGATCGCGAAGCGGAGGAATTTCAATTTCAATGGTGTTGATTCGGTAAAGCAAATCCTGACGAAATTTATTTTCTTTCACCATTTCGTATAGTGGCATGTTAGTCGCACAAATCAATCGGATGTTGATAGCCACTTCTTTGTTTGCACCTACGCGGCTTACTTTTCTGTTTTGCAAAACGGTAAGCAACTTGGCCTGCAAGGGCATGGAAAGATTTCCAATCTCATCCAAAAAAAGTGTTCCGTTGTTTGCCAGTTCAAATCTACCAACGCGGTCTTCCTTAGCATCGGTGAATGATCCTTTTTTATGACCAAAGAGTTCGCTTTCAAAAAGCGTTTCGGTTACTGAACCTAAATCGACCGCTGCAAAGGATTCACTTTTTCGGATGGAGTTTCGATGGATAGCACGTGCGATCATTTCTTTTCCTGTTCCATTTTCCCCAAGAATTAAAACATTCGCATCAGTTTGAGCCACCCGTTCCACCGTTTGAAAAATCTTTTGCATCGCCTGACTCTGCCCGATGATGTCGCTGAATTTTTCGTTGAGAGCCTGATTGATCTCCTGGTTTTTTATTTTCAATGTCTCTACTTGGTCTCGTGATTCGCGTAAGCGCATCGAAGAGAAAAGAGTGGCGAGTAATTTTTCATTCTCCCACGGCTTCAAAACAAAATCTGTGGCGCCTGCTTTGATGGCTTTCACGGCCATCTGCACATCGCCATAAGCAGTGATTAATACTACAACTGAAGATGGATCAATGTCTAATATTTTTTGAAGCCAATAATAGCCTTCACTGCCACTGCTCACATCTTTGGTGAAGTTCATGTCAAGCAGAATGACATCATAATCTTCATTAGCCATAAGGGCAGGAATGCTCTCTGGATTTTTTTCAATATCTACTTGCGAAAAGTGACGCTTTAGATGCATCTTGGCCGCTTTCAAAAGATCTTCGTTATCGTCAACGATCAAAATTTTTCCGTGCTTAGTGTCGCTCATGTTTACTTGATTTGAAGATTTTCAAATTTGAAGATTTGAAAATAAGCGCTCGAAAATGAGTTTCCATTTTCAAATTTGCCAATCTTCATATTTTCAAATTGTTTTTAATCAATATTGATACCGCAAACCGAATTCCTTCTATTTGGACTTATTTGGTGTTTTTCTGCCAAATCTATCATTTTTTTTGTCCGCATACGGACAGGTTCGTTCACATATGAACTTAAATTATTCCATTAATACCTGAAATTTGCTTTGAATAGCCCGTTATCACGTTGGCACATTAGTTGGCTTACCGGAACTGAAAATTAAAGAAGAATGGCTGAATCAATGGACAAGAAATTAGTAAAGAAAAGATTTACGGTAAAGAAAGTAGCTACCTACGTTGGATCAGCGGCTTTGGTGCTCTTCATTGCCTATCAATTTATTTTTGCCGACAGGCGCTCCACACTTAAAACAGAACGAGACAAGATTACTATTTCTGAAGTGAAGATGGGAGAATTCAAAGAGTACATTCCACAAACCGGAACTGTTGAACCTGCTCGCACTGTTTACCTCGATGCCATTGAAGGCGGAACGATCAAGCGTGTAGTTCGTGAAAGTGGTGCGATTGTAAAGAAGGGAGACCTAATTATTGAAATATCTAACCTTAATCGGGAGATAGCAGTTTTGCAACAAGAAGCTGACTTAGTTCAAAGTATCAACCGGTCGCGAGATACACGTCTTGGGATTTTAACCAATGATCTCAATCAGCGCCAAACGTTAGCCTTGATCGATAATCAATTGGCTATTTATCGCCCGCAGTATGAAAGACAAAAAGTCCTCCTAGAAAAGAAGCTTATCGCCAGACAAGATTTTGAGCAAACCCAGGCGAATTATTTATATAACGTCGATCGCAGAAAGTTTACTTACGAAGCTTATAAGAGGGACTCACTAAGCAGGATTTTATCCTTGCAGGATATTGATATTTCGGAAGACCGTATGAAACAAAATCTGATATCGGTAAGAACGATTTTGGATAACCTTAATATCAAAGCTCCCATTGAAGGACAGTTGACTATGTCGGCTCACTGGGAAATTGGGCAGGCAGTCAGCGCTTCTCAAAGACTCGGTCAGGTAGATGTTGTTGGAAATTACAAAGTGCGTGTACCCATCGACGAGTTATATCTCCCTAAAATTTCTGTTGGTCTTCCGGCAAGTACCGATTTCGCCGGGAAAACATATAACCTTGAAATCAAATACATCTATCCCAATATAGTAAATGGTCGCTTTGAAGTGGACATGGATTTTGTTGGTGAAACACCTCAAGGCATACGAAGAGGGCAATCGCTTCGTTTGAGAATCGAGTTAGGTCAACCATCTCAGGAATTACTATTGCCCATGGGTGGATTTTATAAAGACACCGGTGGCAACTGGGTGTTCCTTGTTGAAGAAGGAACAAGCCGCGCTGTAAAACGCGAAGTGAAGTTGGGCCGCAAGATGGGCTCAGAGTATTTTGAAGTACTCGAAGGACTGAAACCTGGCGATCATGTTGTCACCTCGTCGTATGAAAATTTTGGAAATAATGAAGTTTTGATTTTGAATTAACAATTGAAGTGCAACTTTTTTCAGATAAAAGCGTCTTACCCTCATGTTCGTTGTAACCAAATAAAAAAATAGAAGTAATCATAAAACTAAACTCAGACATTCCCCATCTCACCATTAACCGAAACGCGATATGATCAAATTAAAAAACCTCGAAAAAGTTTACACCACTGAAGAAGTGGAAACGACCGCTCTCAACAGCATTAACATGGAAGTGAAAGATGGCGAGTTCGTTGCCATCATGGGTCCATCAGGATGTGGCAAGTCGACCTTGCTGAATATTCTCGGCCTTCTCGACAATCCCTCTGGTGGCGAGTATTTTTTTGGCGATCATGAAGTATCAAAATATTCTGAGCGGCAGCGTGCACAGTTGCGCAAAGGTTCTATCGGCTTTGTATTCCAAAGCTTCAATCTGATTGATGAACTCACTGTATTTGAAAACGTAGAGCTTCCTTTACTTTATATGAAAGTGCCGTCGGATGAGCGCAAGAAAAGAGTAGAGGAAGTATTGGAACGCATGAACATCATGCACCGCAGAAACCACTTTCCACAACAACTTTCAGGTGGTCAGCAACAACGTGTTGCTATCTCTCGTGCGATAGTGGCGAAACCAAAAGTGATCCTTGCTGATGAACCTACCGGTAACCTCGATTCGGCCAATGGTGAAGAAGTGATGAAACTTCTTTCACAATTGAACGAAGAAGGCACAACGATTTTGATGGTGACGCACTCACCGTATGATGCCAACTACGCGCACCGTATTGTCAACTTGTTTGACGGAAAAATTGTTACAGAAAACATTAAGGAGCAATTCCATATATAAGATCAGGATTTTTGGATTTGCAGGATTTGCTTGAATTGATAAGTGGCGATTGATAAACAAGTCCCGTGAATCCAGAAATCTGGATAAGACTTCAGGAACAATCGCGTCCTGATTCGTTCTTCATAGTTTAGGTTTAGGTTAAGAAAATAAAGTCCCAATAGGTAGGGACTTTATTTTTTTGATCTTGTAATAACATCGAACATTAAGTGTGCATCTTCGTACAGCGGCCGAACAATGAACTTGTGGTCTGTCTATTCAAACCAGTTTTTGTTATTGGCACATTTGTTGGCGGATAGAAGCAACTCTCTTGAACCAATGCGCGTCTAAACTCTAACCTTACCTTCATGATCAAAAATTACCTTCTTATCACGTTTCGATCGCTGATGAAGAATAAGCTCTTCATTCTCATTAATGTGTTTGGTATGGGCATCGCAATTGCCTGCTGCATTACAGCTTATTTAAATTGGGAATACAGTAACACCTGGGACAAAGGTCATGTGAATGCTGATAAAATATACCGGGTTCAATTCTGGCGGGAGTTTCAGGGAAAACGGGATCGCCACGGAATTGCACCTATGCCCTTGGCGAGTTATATCAAACAAAATTTTAAAGACGTGAGTAAAACCGTAAGGTACATGTCGTCTTATTGCGATATGCGGATTGGTGATGAGGTTTTCGGAGATCAAATGGTGTTTGCGGATTCTGCGTTCTTTGATCTATTCACTTTTAAATTGAAGTACGGTGCGTTCGACAATTTTTATGATAAAGGAAAAGTATTTATCAGTGATGAGGTAGCTAGGAAGTATTTCAATAAAGAAGATGTAGTTGGCATGCCACTTACTCAAATTGTGCTGGGTAATGATGGAGTTCGTAGACCGAAGGAGTTTATAATAGGTGGAGTTTATAAAAAATTGCCGCTGAACTCCAGCTTTAGATTTAATGTCATCACACTCTTCGACAATTTCTGGGACATCAACCTCGATAAAGATCTTACTGAAACAAGTTGGAAAAAGTGGTCGCATGTGTTGTGGCTTAAAATTGATGACGCTTCCAAAGTAGCTGGCATCACAAAACAACTCCAACAATACGTTGAGCCTCAGAATAAAGTCCGCGAAGATTTCAAAGTAGGAGAATATTTCTTACAGAGTTTTGATGGAATGATGAAACGCAACCGCGCTCAGCCTCGGCTCGATAGCGACTACCTAGGCGGAAGCATTCCTGAAGAAGCGGTGACAGTGCCTGCGATTATGGCTGCCATGCTTCTTCTCCTAGCGTGTTTTAATTTTACCAACACTTCTATTGCGATTTCCAGTAAGCGATTAAAAGAAATAGGCATTCGCAAAGTAATGGGTGGCATGCGAACGCAATTGATAGTTCAATTTCTTGGAGAGAATTTGGTGCTTTGTTTTCTTGGTTTGCTAGCGGGGTTGCTCATGGCTGAGTGGATGGTGCCTGCGTATGACTCCATGTGGCCTTGGTTGGAACTAAATTTAAGTTATACTGAGAATGCAGGCTTTCTTTTATTCTTGGTTGGGCTGTTATTTATTACAGCGATAATCGCCGGTTCTTACCCTTCGTTTTATATTACTTCTTTTGAGCCCGTTAGTATTTTAAAAGGCAAAGCAAGATTCGGTGGCACCAATTGGTTTACACGAGTTTTATTGGGCGGCCAGTTTGTGATTTCACTCCTGGCTATCATTATGGGTGTTGCTTTTTATCAAAATGGAAACTATCAGCGTGATTATGATCTTGGGTTTACAACGCACGGTGTTATATCAGCCTGGGTCAATAACGAAGGAGCCTTCAACACCTATCGCGATGCTCTTGCGTCCAACAAGGATATTGAGGTTATAGCCGGCTCACGACATCATGTGCCATTTAATTTTTACAATGACCCAGTGAAATTCGGAGCAGTTGAAAAAGAAGTAGACATTATGGAGGTAGGCGACAATTATTTTGAAGCCATGGATATGACGTTGCTGTCAGGTAGAAAATTTAACAAAGACTCTGAAACCGATCGTAAAGAGTCTGTGATTGTCACGGAGGAATTGGTAAAACAATTTGGTTGGACCGATAGCCCGATTGGGAAACGATTGGTATGGATGGACACCGTGCAATTGTATGTTGTAGGTGTAGCCAAGAATGTTTTTGCACGTGCCTTGTGGCAGCCTATTGAGCCATTGATGATTCGCTATGTAGCTCCGGCAAAGTATCAGCAACTCGTTGTTAAAACTGATCCAAGAAAAATGGCAAGTGTTAATCAGTTCATGGAGAAAAAGTGGAAAGAAGTGTTTCCCAACACACTTTATGGAGGACGGATGATTGACCAGCAACTAAGTGAAACAAATGAAATTAATACGAATGTTACTGTTATGTTTGGCTTCCTTGGTTTTTTTGCGGCGCTGATGACCGGCATTGGCCTATTCACTTTAGTCTCGTTGAACATTGAGAAGAAAATGAAAGAGATTGGCGTTAGAAAAGTGTTAGGTGCTTCCATCGGCAACATTGCCGGTGTAATCAACTTTGAGTTTGTTATTAATCTAGGTATAGCGACAATTATCGGTGGCGCTTTAGGATACCTTGCTTCCGATTTTTTGATGCATGCTATATGGACGTATTACCTAAAGTTGAACTACATGAGTTTATCACTTTCCGTTATGGCTATGATTGCAATAGCTTTTGCTGCAGTGGGGTTCAAAACATTTAAAACTGCTTCCCTAAATCCTACCAAAACTTTGCGCGATGAATGATTGCGAAACAACAAAGTATTTTCTGTAACAAATAAGAAATTGATTTGTCTTTTAACTCTTAAAGATCAACTCAAAAAAATAATGCATCATGCTTAGAAATTATTTTACTATTGACTTTCGTAACATTCGCAAGCATCAATTTTTTGCTGGCATCAATATTCTCGGGATGACCATTGGCATTACGTCTTGCCTGTTTTAGATCAGAACAGCGCATGGGCCAAATATTTGGTGTGTTTTCAGGCCTTGCCATTTTCATTGCCAGCTTAAGTCTGTTCGCATTGGCAGCCTTCACGGCCGAGCAACGAACAAAAGAGATTGGAATTCGAAAGGTAATGGGCGCTTCGGTAGCTTCTCTTTCTTTGGTGTTATCAAAAGAGTTTATTGTTCTTGTCTTGATTGCATTCATTCCAGCTGCCTCAATTGCGTGGTGGGTTGATCGCCAGTGGTTGACTGGTTTTGCTTTTCGAATCGAGATTAGTCCTCTGATTTTTGTGGGTGCCGGGTTTTCAGCTCTTCTCATGGCTTGGCTTACTGTCAGCTATCAATCTATAAAGGCTGCGACCGCAAACCCTGTAAATTCCCTGCGGTACGAGTGATGCCTGACCCTATATATAATTGAGAGGGCAACATGAGTTGCCTTTTCTGATTATGCACATTGGGATGTTAATAGAATGTTGAAACCACAATGCTCTATAAATCAAGTTGTTTGCCTACAAAAAGTAATTCTAATGTTAAGTTTTATGAAAATGTTGATAATAAAAACTTAACACAATAGCTTTAGCATATAATCAATCATTTATGGAAAAATTAGTTGTTAAAGGCAAAAAGGAAATCCGGATGCATTTGGCTGATGCCTTGCATCAAACCATCCAGACTTTAGGTATTTCCAAAGCCGGAAAAAAGACCGAAAGACTGATTGAAAAAAGTTCAAAAAAATTGGCTGCCATAGTAGGCAAGCAAATGAAAAAAGAACTGAAGGAAATCAGCAAACTGAAGAAGAAGACGGAACGGAAGAAAGAACACTCCGTGGCGTTGGCTTCGGCTTAAATTTTTCAGAGACGAAATTATAAAGGCGCCTGACTTTTAGTCGGACGCTTTTTATTTTTAGATGATTGGTATTCGAAGACCGAAATATTGATTAACAATAACAGCATTCCGTAGAAAACATCTTCTACCGGAATGGTGCCCAATCGAATTCCCATATTTTCCTTATTGTTGTACCACACCACGGGATCTTCAAGACCTGTGCCGGTAAGAATTCCATTAACTATAAAAAATGGAATGAGAATAAATGCGAAAGCAAAATAGAATTTACTTAGGTAGTCAACATTCCAAATCCTTCTTAGCAAAATCAAAAAGACACCCACTGAAAAAAATGTAACACTGGTGTACCATCGATCGTGATAGATTGCCCCAAGGATCAATGATCCAAAAATTAAAATATCAGAAATCAGGTTGGAGGCGATGTCTGGTATAATTTTCTGAGTTGAAAAATAGTTAACAGCTTCGTAGGTGAAGACGCAGGCATAAGGAATGCAAAAGAAGAAGAAGACTTCTTCTATCGGAAGATTGAAAAAATAAATCCCGGAAACATAGTTTGGATTAAACCCCCAAACGCCAAGACTTGTAAAGTAAATATCCCAGGTAACAAAAGGAATGGCGCCAGCCAATAAGCCAGGAATTAAGAATTTCCATTTTTTTGAAAAATTAGCTTGGGGATAAAAGCTAAATGCTAACGGGAATAGCAGCGAAAGGAAATCAATTGAAAGATATAAGTAATGTTGCATGATCAAGTAAAGCTGATAAATTTTAACAGGTGATCACTGCGTTTCCTGACGGCTCTTTTTTATGGAGAAATTTTTTGGCTCGTATTTTTTTGGAGCGATCAAAAACCCAAAAGCTTCGCACCCTTCTTTGGTATGTTTACTGTGATGTACATAATGAGCGTGGATCATTCGCTGTAAATACCGGCTACGATTTTTAGGCAACCATTTTACCCGCTGGTGTACGATGATGTCATGGAAGATCAGATAGAAAATTCCATAGCAAAGAATTCCCAGACCCATGGCAATGAGATAAGGATTGTAGGTTACTATCGTAGCATAATAAAATAATCCGATGGATGGAATACTGAAGACTACCGCAAACCAATCGTTTTTTTCTAACGCATGATCGTGAACGGTGTGATGTGAGTGATGCCAACGCCACAGGAGACCATGCATAATATATTTATGAGATGCCCAAGCCACCCATTCCCAAAACAGAAAAGTGACCACCACAATCAAAGCACAAAAGAAAATTGTCCAACCGCTCATTTTTGTTTGTTAAATATTTTTTCCAATGCATTCGAGCGAAAATCAAAAATACGGTTTACCTCACGGTCGACAAAGAGCCAATGTGCGATCCTTCCAAGAAACCAAAGCGGCATAGCATAGTTAACTTCATCTGTCATTTCAACTCCTTCAGCTACTTCTTTAAAATGATGCTGATGGTGCCATAGAGCATAAGGCCCAAAACGTTGCTCATCAATAAAATGATGAGGTTCTTTCATCTGTGTGATTTCCGTAACCCAATACATTGTAACGAGAGGCAGTACTTTAATTTTATACTGTATGATTTGACCAGCATAAGCTTTATTACCACCTGAGATGTACAGAATTTTGAAACCCATATGCTCAGGCGTTATCGTAGAAAGGTTTTTAGGAGTTGAAAAGAATTCCCAGGCTTCGTCAATGGTGATTGGTAAAACTTGTTTTCTTACCAAAATGTAGATCTTCATGTTCTAATAACAGGCAAGTGGAAAGAATGTTTTCAAGCATTCAAGGCTTCCTTATAAACTATTAGGACACGATCACGGGCGAATGCATGATCAACGATTGGTTTAGGGTACGTATCGGTTTCAAATTCAGGAACCCATTTTTTGATATATTTTAATTCCGGATCAAATTTTTCAGTCTGCAACTGCGGATTGAAAACCCTGAAGTAAGGTGCTGCATCACAACCCGAGCCCGCCGCCCATTGCCAGCCTCCATTGTTGGCAGCTAAATCGAAGTCCAACAGTTTTTTTGCGAAGTAGGCTTCACCCCATCTCCAATCGATCAATAAATGTTTTGTGAGAAAACTTGCCACGATCATTCTAACTCGGTTATGCATAAATCCGGTTTCATTAAGTTCGCGCATACCGGCATCAACAATTGGGTAGCCGGTTCTCCCATCGCACCATGCCAGAAATTCTTTTTCATTGTTGAGCCACTCAATTCGGTCATAAGCAGGTTTGAACGATTTGGTTTCTACATCAGGAAAGTGCCATAAGATCATGTGATAGAAATCTCGCCAGATCAATTCATTCAACCAGATTTCATTTTTAGTCAGTGCGACTTGCACAAGTTTCCGGGTACTCACGGTTCCAAATCGCAAGTGAACACTTAATTGAGAAGTTCCCTGGATGGAAGGAAAGTTTCGCTGCTCGTGGTATTTCTCAATGATGTTCATTTTGATTTTACGATCAGGAAATTGCGCTCCTGTTTCATAAAAACCAATTTCGCTAAGCGAAGGAAAGTCTAATGGTTTTATTTTCTTGAAGCTTTGGAAATATTTTTCTGTCTGATAGCTTTTGGAATGAAATGGTTTTAGCAGGGCTTTCCATTTGCGGCTGTAAGGAGTGAAGATAGTATATGGCTTTCCATCATCTTTAAGCACTTCATCTTTTTCAAAAATCACTTGGTCCTTAAATGTTTTGAACGCAACACTGTTTCTTTCTAAAATATCCCTTACTTCATCGTCTCTTTTTCTGGCATAAGGTTCATAGTCGTGATTCGTGTAAACTGCCTTTGGATTTAGTGTCTTAAAAATTTCAATAGGATTACCATAAAGCACCATCAATGAACTTCCTAGTTCTTCCAGCTGATCTTTAATCAATTTGAGTGATTCATGAATAAACTCAACTCGGCGATCAGCTTTATCTTCAAGTCGCTCAAGAATATCAGAATCGAAAATAAAAAGGGACAATACATTTTGATTTTCTTTTAGCGCATAATAAAGCCCGGCATTGTCTGTCAGACGCAGATCACGCCTGAACCAGAACAACGTTGTGCTTTTATCGACCAGACTATCGGCTATTTCAAGATTGAATCCTTTCACTTAATCAATAACATCGGCAGGCACTGAATGTTTATTAACATCTCGTAAAAGTGAAGATTACATTTACGACAATAAAGCAATCTAATAAGTGAGTCCAAACCCAAAATGATAAAGAGGATTTTTCGAATCATAAGGAAGATCTTCCTTTTGATTTTTCACCGCCTCCATACTTGATGGGAGTTCTATGGGCAATTTTCCGGTGGGGTTGTGCTTACCAAAAATAACATCAAGCAATGCTATGTCGGAGGCCCCGAAGTTGGCGATAAGCCCTGCACTCTTTTCTGCAATTTCTGGGATCACAGCAGGCCTGTCGAGATAAATATTTACGATGGTGGGTACCTTACCTAGCAAGTCAAGAATCTCTTTTTTGCTTTCCCCTTTGAAGTCAAGGTCACCATGATGAAAAAGACTTTCAACGTAACCCTTTCTTGGTTCATAAGGTGCATCGAGCCGGATGATAGCTACATCCGCTTCTTCGGGTTTGTCAACCACGGTGGCATATTGAGCCGCCGTAGTTTTATCGAAACCTTGAGTGTAAATTTTTATTCCTGTTTTGAGCGGAAGTGTTTTTGTATTCTTTAACTCTCCATTTTTTAAAAGCACTAACGATCTTCGTTGTGCATCAAGACCTTCATCCGCGAATGCTTTGTTTCCAACCAGACTTACTGCTTGATCAACATCAACGTAAGGATTATCAAATAATCCCAACCGAAACTTATCTCGCAATATTCTACGCACAGACAAGTTGATCCGGTCTTCCGAAACTTTTCCCTCTTTAACTAATTTGATTAACATCTCCGGTAAACTTTCTCCGCCAAATTGATCAACGCCTGCTTCGATAATTTTTAACATTCTTTTTTCAGGAGAGAGATTCATCACGCCGTGTGCTTTGGCTGGAAATGAGATCATAAAATTTTCAACATCAGTGATCAGCCCCCAATCCGTGCAGACCACTCCATCAAAATGATATTTCTCCCTCAATAATCCGGTGATGATTTCTTTGTTGAAACTGAATCCTACATCTTCCGATGTTTGGCCCAGGGGCACTCCATAATAAGGCATGATCTGCGCTGTCTTTGCCGCAAAGGCCGATTCAAACGGAATGAGGTGGTACTTAAAATTATTTCCCGGATACACTTGACCTTTTTGAAATTGAAAATGAGGATCAAGTCCTTCTTTTTGAGGGCCTCCTCCGGAAAAATGTTTGGTCATGCAGGCCACACTGGTGGCTGATAAACTGTCGCCTTGAAATCCTTTTATGTAGGCATACACTAATTTTGCTGAGAGCTTGGCATCTTCTCCAAACGTTCCGTTGATGCGAGGCCAGCGTGGTTCAGTTGCAAGATCGGCCATGGGATGCAAGGCCAAGTGAATTCCTACCGCACGATACTCCTGCCTTGCGATGTCACCAAATTTTTTAATTAGTACCGAATCGCCAGTAGCAGCAAAGCCAAGTGGTTCTGGCCATAATGAAAATTCGCCCGCAAATAGATTTGTAAATACATTGGTAGTAAAATGATTTCTTGGATCGGTAGCAATGGTAACAGGAATGCCGAGGCGGGTACGTTCTGCTATTTTCTGAATATTGTTTTGCCAAGTGGCCAGTTCTCGAGTATGTCCGGTTTGTAGTAAATTGAAATTGTTCATCTTCTTACCAACTATCAATTCTGAATTTGAGGGAAACACAAACGATAACATGCTTCCGAATTCTGGTAGCTCAGCTAATTCGCCTTTGCTATTCGTATTAATAATATTGATGAACATCGTCCCTGCCTTTTCCTCCAATGTCATTTGACTAAGCAAGTCAAATACGCGTGACTTTGTGGATTGACGTTTATCTTCGTAAGCATCCAGCTTCCCATTTTTGTTTAGATCTCGAAAAGAGAATCCATCTGCGGAGACTGTTTTGACTTCATCACTCAATTGTGAAAGATTGGCTTTTGATTTATTGTTTGCTGAAATGAACACGTAGGCTAACCCGACAACGAGCAAGGCAACTAATGAAAGCAGAATATATCCGATTACTTTAAAGGCACGTCTCATAAAATTTTGAATTAGAGTAATTTGCAAATCTAAACCAAAATTATTGTGTTATAAATACACAATAAAAAATTAAAACAATGAACCCCACCTTGGCTATTCAGGATTTAGCTCGAACTGATAGAAATTTCTTTTGAAATAATAATGAGCCAGAGCCCAAATCAGGAATAATTCGATGAGATAGACTTTGAAGAGAACCAGCATGAAGGAAATCAGGAACAACCACAATGTGAATTGAATGTGCTTATCGTTATTAAGCTCGGCATAAAGCCGACAGTGACTCAAAACCAAAAGACCAGTGGCAAACAGATGGATTCCAAGGACGGTGAAGAGATTGATATGGTTGACGAAAAGCAAAATGCTTTCAGGAAGCGTTAATAAGAAATAAACGAATGCTAATTGAACAAATCGATTGGTCAATGAGATGGGAAGGTTTCTTAAAAACCTTAGGTAGTTTTCCTCAAACTTCCTAAACTCGAAAACAATAACAGCATGGGCAGCGGTTCCAAATAATAGCCCCAAGATCGCGGTACGATATTCGTAATGATCAAGTGGAATATTCATAAACCCAATGAGAGCAAAAAAGGAAAATGCCTTAGTGGTGAACAAGACTACCTTATGTTTATTTAATAGCGCACCAAAGTAATACAGTGGAAAAGGAATCGGACGATTCAACTGAAAGGAAGGCCAGCGAAATAAGGTGAAGCTAAGTGAGCTTATTTTCTTATTGAATAGGAGAGAGGCAATCGCCATGATTAAAAGATGAAACAAAATGATGACCACTGCTTCGGTGTACGATTTTTCATGAAGGGCTACTCCAATGATCACAGAGACATAAATGAGTACAGGGAGATCAATTGAAATAAAAATAAAATATATCGAGCTGAACCTTTGCAAAAAGGGGAGGTTATTCAATTTTAATATCGAATTGTTTTCAGCCGATGATAAAAAACCAGAAACGAAAACAAAACATTTGATCAGGTAAAGTATCCAAACCAGACAAACAAATAATAAAAATAATGTGGAGCTAAGAAGGCCGTAGATCAGAGAGAGGTGGTAGTTAACAATTTGTGTGGACTCCACAATGCCAAACATTAGAAAAAATATGAAAAGGAAAAACCCGGCATTGCGTTCATAAAATTTTCTCACCACGGTTTTAAGAAGTAAGCGAGCTATTGAACCCATACCGTTTTGTCTTTCATTAAAAGTTCAACGGCATTGAAATGATTATGTTCTACTGACTGATGAGAGGTAAGAATAAAGCTGATTCCCTCTTTGTGAAAATCCTGAATTAAATTGCACAGAATCTCCACGGATGCCTGATCAAGAGTAACCATTGGCTCATCAAGAAAGATGAATTCACTTTTCCCAATGAAAGCCAGAACGAGAGAAAGTTTTTTGACCATACCGCTGGAGTAGGTGCCGATCGGATTTTTATAAAAGGTGCTGATACCAATTTGTTCAATCAACCGATTGGATAATTTTTTATCTGCCTTTCTCACTGAATTATAAAAATGAATCAAGTCGAGGCCAGAAATGTAATCGGGAAACAGTGGCTCTGCTTCTGCGTAGCTCACTCTTCTTCTGTATTCGGTGGGTTGTTTTTTCAAATTGATCCCACCTAGTTGGATTTCCCCATCAAATGGAACAAGGCCTCCCGCCATTTTTAGAACAGTCGATTTGCCTGATCCATTTGCTCCTCTCAGCCAGTAGAGTCCAGGTTTTATTTCTAATGAAGGAATATCAACAATAAGCTGGTGGCCGTATTTTTTTTTGACGTTCAGGAATTTCAGCATGAAGCAATTAACGGTACGATCAGACTGGGGTTACAATTATAATGATTCCTGGAATTGAGGAATACGATCTGCTACCTGTACTGCTCGATCACTTTCATTAATTGTGCTGACGTCATTACTCCTGATTGCCGCCAGAGAGCATTTCCATTTTTGAAAAGTATCAATGTTGGAACGCCTTGTATTTGATAGGCCTTGGCTAATTCAGGATTTTTGTCAACATCAATTTTGATGATCTTTACATTGTCTCCTACTTTCGATTTTAAATCTTCTAAAATGGGCCCCATCATTTTACATGGCCCACACCACTCGGCAGAGAAATCAACGAATGTTGGAGTTTCGCTTTTAATTAGCTCACCAAATTTTGACTGTGCCATCGTTCAGGCATTTATTGCTGCCACCTCTACTTCAGGTTGCATAACAACTTTTGCTTTCACAGAGTTCGAGATCAAACAATTGGCTTCTGATTTTTGTAAAACCCTTAATGCTTTCTCCGTGTCTTTTTCATCCTTTACAGTTACTACGGGTTTCAGCAACACTTCGGTCATCAAAAATTTTCCATCCACCTGTTCCAATTTTCCTTCCGATGAACATTGGAAAGAAATAAAATCCAATTTTGAATTTTCAGCGATGGATAAAAATGTAGTCATCAGGCAACTGCTCACAGCGGCGGTGAACAAATGCTCTGGCGACCAAATACCAGGCATACCCTTGGGAAATTGTGGAGGTGTAGCCACTTCAATGCAGCCCCCTGTGTTTTGAGCGACTGAATTTAATTCCGGGGAGCACATCATTCCTTTTCGGTCTTGGCTCCAGGCAATGTCAACGTGATAAATATGCGGTTCCATAATTTTAAATTTTTTGTTGTAATCCGATCCAACTTCCTCCGTTATGCACATTGGTGTAGCCATTGGATTCTAAAATTCCTTTAGCCGTTCCGCTGCGCATGCCGGAAGCACAACACGTGATAATTGGTTTTTGTTTATCAGCCAATCGATTTAAGTTACCCTTTAACTGATCAACCGAAATATTAATTGAGCCTTTGATGTGACCACCGGCATACTCTCCTTTGGAGCGTACATCCAGAATCACTGCTCCATCTTTTACTAATTGCTCGTAATCAGCCGAAGGGCCAATTCCAAACATTTTCTTCAATGTCTCCATCATAACTTGTTTTTTATTTATTGTTTTCTTTTTTGAACATACTGAATAATAGTCCACCCATCACTGCTCCGTAAATTGTTGAGTTAGTTGGGTTGGAAGTAATCGGGCAGGTTCCTGACGTGCAACCAACGTATTTCCAATACAGGTATCCTCCAACCAAACCTAAACCAATTCCCACAAGTGTGATCAGGTGTTTTTTCGGATTAAGCATTTTTCTTTTTTCGTAGTGAGCTTAATCCAATCACTCGATACAGCGGACAAAAACTAATAAAACTGGTAAGCAGAAATACAGCCGCTAAGGCTATTAAGATAATTCCAGTTGTACCACTTATGACTTTTGTCATGTAAAGTGCAACAATGATGACCGCTACTATCATCCGGATAATACGATCGGCCGAACCCATATTCTTTTCCATAGTTTTTGCCTTTTTTGGTAGAACAAAACTACGGTGGGTACATTTACTACACAGTGACTTTGGTCACATAAGGATGATTTTATTTCGCGATAATGTCACCAGCCCTTCGTTTTCCATTTGCTTCACGATGCGCGATATCACTTCACGGGTAGACCCCAACTCATCGGCCAGTTGCTGGTGCGTGATTTTAATTTCCTTGGATTGGAATAGCTTTGATTTTTGCTGCAGCAAGTGAAGTATTCGATGGTCTAATTTTTGAAAAGCAACCGCATTGACTACGGAGAGAAGTTCTTCAAATCGTTTGTGATATAATCGAAAAATAAAATCCGTCCACTCCGGAAATTCTTTTACCCATTCTCCAGCTTTATCAACCGGAATAAACAGAATCTCTGCATCTTCTTCTACAACTGCACTCACCTTACTTGTTTCGTGATGAATCCCTCCCAAAAAAGACATGATGCAACTTTCACCTGGCTGAATATAGTAAAGCAACATCTCGCGTCCGTTTTCGTCCGTGCGCATTACACGGAGACTTCCTTTCAGCACAATCGGAATTAATTGAATGTAATTGTTTTCATTGAGAATAACACTGCCGGCAGGAAATGTCTTGATTTGCCCGAAGGAGTGAATTTCATTTCGTAAAAGACTTTTAAAAAGACTGTCGGTTTCCATGCAAGGACGCTAGTTAATCAATAAGAATGAATTGATGGTTCTTTCCCTCAAACCACAGGTTTTACAGGCAATCCCATCAAATTTCAGTAAGAGCGTTTTGTTTCAGATTTCCATGCAATTTGCTATTTTTATTAGACGATGAATGGCGTCAGAATTCTATTTGTTCTTGTATTTACAATCAATTCAGTCTTCGGACAATCCCGAATAATAGACAGCCTAACAAATAAGCTTAACCAGGTTGATGGCAGAGAAAAGGTTGATATTCTCAATCGTTTAACCTTTGAATTTATCTCTCAAGACAATGACAAGGCCATGCAGTATTGCGATCAGGCATTGGCGCTTAGCAATAAACTTGGATATGATAAAGGAGCTGGATTGGCTTATACCTACAGAGGCATTTTTGAATATTTGTCAGGTGAATTTTCTGATGGGCGAACTAATCTTCGAAATGGGCTGCGATTTGCAATAAAAGCAAAAGATGTCCAGGATCAAGGGTACACATTAGTTCAATTGGGCAACAGCTATCTCAATCAAGCATTGATTGATTCCTCGTTTATTTTTTATGATAAGGCATATCAAATTCTTAAAGATAGTACAAGCCCCGAAACACTTTCAAAGCTTTACAAAAACCTAAGCTCTTTATATGGTATAAGGTCACAATATGAAGAGCAGAAGAAATATTTACTAAGATGTCTTACGATTCGCGAATTGTTGAATGATCAGGACCTGATCGCCAATGCCCTGATTGGATTGACAAGCGTCTATCTACGTGAAGATGATTATGATAAGGCCGCCCAGATATTCAAAAGAATAGAAAAAATATTTAGTGAGAAACCTAGCGATCTAAGAAACCTGAATGACTGGCGCCACCAAAAAGCTCTCTTTTTAATGAAGGAACGAAAATTTGACGAAGCATCAGTTCTCTTTGATTCAGCCAGGACTTATTACCTCCGAAACTCCCTTCAAAGTTTTGTGACGCTTCAGACTGATATGGGAAGAATTTTTTATGAGCGAGGTGAATATGAAATCGCATTGAAAAGTTTGTATGAAGCCCTGCGCGTCGCGGAACTGAAGAGCTATAATGTTGAGATCATAGACATTCAATTGCAGCTCGGGTGGGTAAATTTTCAGCTCGGGGAATTGAAGCAGTCGCTGGTATTTGCCGATCAGGCTTTGGCATTAGCACAAAAGAATTCATTGTCAAATCGGGTGGCCGATGCACTGACATTAAAAGGGGTTACCCTTACTGAATTGAAAGACTATAACAATGCAAAAAAAAATCTTGATCAGGTGTTGGCAATTCGCGAGGGGCTAAAGGATAAATCCAAGATTAGTGAAATTTTAATGAACATTGGTTTTCTGGAAATTGATAGGAAGAACTACACAGTTGCCAGGGATCGATTCAATAAAAGTCTTGAGTTGGCGGAACTGACCAAATACGATTTTGGAAAAGCATGGTGTTTATTGGGATTAGGTGTTGTTAATTTTAGGATTGGAGAACATGCGCAAGCAGCAAAATTCATAGACCTTGCAGAAAACTTCTCGAAAGTAACGAGTACCAATGAGACACTCATTCGTGTCTACGAGGCGCATCGTGATTTGTTGGCTGCTGAAAATCGATTCAAGGAAGCGTTGCAATATTCCCTATTGGCCTATCACCTGAAAGATTCATTGCATCGAAGTGATTTGTCGAGGAGGTTCGTTAATCTTCAGAAAATTGATGAAATCGAACGGAGGGATCGCGACATTAAAGTGTTGACCAAAGACAAGCAGTTGGCAGAAGATAAAATTAGTCTGCAAAAATATAAATTGGATCAACAGTATTTTTTTATAGCCGCTAGTAGCATAGGGATCGGACTGCTTGCTGCTTTAGTAATTGTTTATTCGCGTTATTATTTCCGTGTCAAGAAACTAAACTTTACAATCAAAGGAAAAAATAAAAGTATTCAGCACCAGGCTGATAAACTTTCGGAGATCAATCACAAACTCGTTGAGCAAAATAAATTAATTGAAACTCAAAAAGAACAGCTTTTGCTGGCCAATGAAAACCTTGAAAATGAAGTTGACCATCGAACTGCTGAGTTAACAAGGCAGAACCTTCAATTGGAGCAATTTGCATTTATGACTTCTCATAATTTACGTGCTCCGGTAGCAAGGCTTTTAGGACTAACTCAACTTTTTAATACTAAGGATATTGCCGATCCGCTTAATCAACAATTGATAGAGATGATCAAATCTACTTCGCGAGGCTTTGATGAGACTATGCGAGATCTTGCATCAATCCTTGAAATTAGGAGAGGTGTAAACGGAAATTTTGCTGTAATCAATTTTGACGAGTGTCTTCTTAAGGCGAAAGCTACGTTGAATGAAGAATTTTTACAGATTCCCTATTCATTGGTTACGCAATTTGAAGAACGTAGAGTTTATGGAATTGAACCTTATCTGATTTCAATCTTTTACAATCTGCTCAGCAATAGCGTAAAATTCAAGAAAGAAAGCGGTGTCTTGGTTATCCGGATTTCTTCCAGAAGGGAAAACAGTCAAGTGATTTTGGAATATAAGGACAATGGTATTGGGTTTAATCAGCATGAGGCAGGTGAAAATCTTTTTAAACCTTACAAACGATTTCATCTTCACCGGGAAGGCAAAGGTCTTGGACTTTACATGATCAAACTTCAAATGGAATCGATGGGAGGTACGGTGCTTGTTCAATCAGAGGAGGATAAAGGTTTTTTATGTAGGATCTCATTCGACGAAACTGATTATAAAAGTCATGACCTCCCTCTTGAAATGAAAAGAACGGCTTCGGTTAATTAAAGGGTATTAACCAACTGTAATGAGTATTAATCATTTTGAAGAATGAGTGAGCAAACAGATCTTTTAGGAATACCTATACCATCTACTGACAAAGTTTTTTTGACCTTTGTTGTGATTCATATTTTTATTTCTCTCGGCGCTGTGGTAAGTGGTGCTGGCGCAATGTTAAGCAATAAATCTACAAGAAGACATTCGTTCTTTGGCAGGTTTTACCTAAAGACAATGCTATCATCATTTGGCACCGTTATCATATTGTCGATCATGCGTTGGCCACAAAACATTCACTTACTTTCAATTGGTTTTTTCGCTGCATCATTTACCTATATGGGTTACCGCATATCTAAATCGAAAAGAAAAAATTGGACACGCCTGCACACTATACTAATGGGGTTTTCCTATACTCTTTTGCTCACAGGGTTTTATGTAGATAATGGAAAGAACCTTCCATTCTGGAATAGATTTCCTCAATTATTTTTTTGGATTTTCCCGGTTTCTGTTGGAATACCAATCATTGTTTGGGCTTTGCTGAGACACCCTTTAAATAAAATTAATCACAAGTAGTATCTGAATCCAATTCCTGCCCACAAATACATGGTTGCTTTAAATGGCGTAGGAGCAACAGGGCGGTGAAAGCTAGTAAAGTAGCTGTTGCTGCTTGGTGAATTGCATTGAGGATTCTTTGAAAGATTAAAACTGTGAAGAAAATTTGACGAGATGGAAGGAGTTGCTTGAGTCCAGCTCACTTCATTCCTTTCTTGGTAGCGTATAGCGTTAATAGTTATGGATTATCAGAACTGTCATTTATAAAAACCTTCCCCGCGCAATTTCATAAAAAAATGAGCTCAAGGCATGAGCTGACTCAACGACAACTCAATGTTAAGAGTTCTTGCTAAATTGGTAACATTACCTTAACATTAATATTTTAACATTAAATCAATATTAACTTAATATTGAGGAAATATTAGATTAATATACTTAATCATATCCTATGCACATCCGCAACCATGCAAAGCAAGCCGCTGCTATTTTATTCTTCGGATTGTTCTTCTTTACTCACCAGGCATTTGGCCAGTTTCCGGAAAAGTTAAAGAGTGGATTGAGATACTATTTGGATAAAAATGATAGCTCCCGCTTCATTACTTTGAATATGACAGCGCAATTCTGGATCAGGAATACAGAGAATAATCCCTATACAACGGTTAATGGTGCAGCCGAAAGCAATACTACTGACATAAGCATCAGACGAATCCGGTTTGTTATGAGTGGAGCATTAACTGATCGGGTCAATTTCTTTGTTCAGTTCGGGCAAAATAATCTGAATTATCTCTCAGCTCGAAAGGCCGGTAGTTTTTTTCATGACGTCACTGCTGATTATGCGGTGATAAAAAAGAAATTTTCTATCGGTGTCGGACTTAACGGTTGGAATGGTCCTTCACGCTTTTCTAATATATCTGTGTCCAGTGTTTTAGTTTTGGACCCTCCCGGATATCAGGAAGTCACTAACGACACGTATGATCAATTTGTAAGAAGACTTGGCGTTTACGCAAAAGGAAAATTAGGAAAATTGGATTACCGGGTGTCTGTTGGAAAGCCATTTGTAATTCAAACCACATCCGGATCAGGAATAGAACCCATCAATACAAACTCCGCATTTTCAACCTTGCCTCCCAATTTAGTTTATCAAGGGTATTTCATGTATCAGTTTTTTGATCAAGAAAGTAATTTTAGTCCTGCTATGGCTGGAAGTTATTTAGGTAAGAAAAGAGTTTTTAATATTGGCGCAGGATTTTATTCTCAAAGGAATGCCATGTTCCATTATGGCGATCCGGTATTGAAAGATACCGTCAACCAAAATTTGAACTTATTTGCACTCGATGTATTTTATGATGCATCATTAAATAAGGAGAAGGGAACTGCCTTTAGTTTATACTCCTGTTTTTCGAGTTATAACTATGGAACGAATTTTATAAAAGTTACAGGAGCAGATAATCCGGCAAACGGCTCATCTAAAACAGCAACCTCTTTTGAAAGATCAAATTATGGAAGTGCATTTCCTTATTTAGGAACTGGAAATGTGGGCTATTTGCAAACCGCATATAAATTCAGAAACAGATTGCTTGGCGATCAGGGAACGCTTCAACCTTTTGTTGATTTGCAATACGCACGATATGACAGGCTAAAAGACGCGATGTATGTTTTTGATATTGGTGTGAACTGGCTGATTTATGGAAACAATTCGAAGATCACCCTTAACTATCAGAATAGACCTTATTTTGCTCCTAATGCAAGTGGAGACCTTGTACAGAATTCGAGACTAGGGCAGTGGGTGATTCAATACCAAGTAGCATTTTAATTCAGCCTCATGGCTTTTTTAATTCAAGACGATCCTGATCTAAGATCAATTTGAACCAGTAAGTATAGTTTTGAGGATTCAACTTGACATCATTTCGCAATTTCTCTTGTGAAATAAATTTCCAATCTTCTACTTCATGTGTATTGATGATGGGTTCACCATTGAAGATGCCGGTGAATACATGATCACATTCGTGTTCAATTAGCCCGTGATCAAGGTTCGTGCGATATATAAATTTGTAGGCATACTCCGTTTTCAGGTCGATGCCCATTTCCTGTTTTAGTTTTCTTTGTGTGGCTACTTCTATTGACTCATCAGGCAGCGGATGACTGCAGCAAGCATTAGTCCACAAGCCGCCACTGTGGTATTTTGACGTGGCTCTTTTTTGAAGAAGTATTTCTCCTTTTGAATTAAAGATTACTACAGAAAAAGCACGGTGCAATAATCCCTTGCGGTGTGCCTCCAGCTTTTCCATCGTGCCAATGGCATTATCATCCTGATCGACTAAAATCACTTGCTCCATCCTCAGATCAAATTGAGTTGATGCCTGAAGAATGAATAAGCGAGAATCGAAATCTTATGCCTGTTGCGAACACGTATTCTGTAGTTTAACACTTTTTGACTAGGTGTATTTTTTATCTTCTCAAACAATGCAAGATAATATAAGTATGCAAGGTATACACCAAAACGAGCATTACGGGGCAATTGTTTTATGCCTTCGTAACCTGCGCGGAAATCACTGGAAATGTCTTCTTCAATTTTCTTCTTTGTGGATTCATCAAATTGAGAAAGATCAACACCCGGAAAATAAGTGCGTCCCATTTGTTTGTAGTCAGCATTGACATCACGCAAGAAGTTTATTTTTTGAAAAGCAGACCCGAGGCGCATGGCACCTGGCTTTAACTGTTGGTAAAGAATATCATCGCCCTTACAGAAAACACGTAAGCACATCAAACCAACAACTTCTGCTGAGCCTAAAATATATTCTTTAATTTCTTCATCGTTGTATTCTCTCTTAATAAGATCTTGCTCCATACTTTTTAGAAATTGATTGTATAAAGCAGGTTCAATTCCATATTTATGAACGGTGAACTGGAAACTATTCAAGATTGGGTTCAGGCTGATTTTCTCTTCAATCGACCGATGAGTTTCTTCTTTGAACCGGTCTAATAATTGTTTTTTATCATACTCATGAAACGTATCAACGATTTCATCAGCGAAGCGCACAAATCCGTATATGGAATAAATGGGATCGCGTAATTGTTTTTCTAAACACCGAATGCCCAAGGAAAAGGAAGTACTGTAGGCGTTAGTGGTTGCTCTACTGCACTGAATGGATACCGTGTCGAAAAGTTCTTTGCTCATAAAATGCACAAATGAAATCCTGTTAGTTATCTAACAACCTTGTTTCAATTTGGTTTAACCTTTTTTAAATCTCGTTTTATTAATTCTTTTGCTACGACCTGTCCTGAAATAATGGAAGGGGGCACGCCCGGACCAGGAACTGTAAGCTGGCCTGTATAAAATAGGTTTTCAATTTTTGGATTAACGATTGATGGCTTCAGATTAGCCGTTTGCATTAATGTGTTGGCCAGACCATAAGCGTTTCCCTTAAAAGAATTATAATCATGAATAAAATCTTTGTGTGCGTAGCTTTTCTTAAATACAATATTTCCTCTAATCGATTCTTCAGTAAGTGACTCAATGCGATCAAGAATCAGGTTAAAATATTTTTCACGAGTTGATTCTTCATCGGTTAAACCAGGAGCAACTGGCATGAGGATGAAAATGTTTTCATGACCCGCAGGAGCAACTTCAGGATCGGTAATGGAGGGAACACATATATAAAATAATGGATCGCTTGGCCATTGTGGATTATAATAAATCTCCTCAGCGTGCTTTTTGAAATCCTTGTCGAAAAACAAATTGTGATGCTGAAGGTTCTTTAATTTTTTATTGATGCCCAAATAGAAAATCAAACTGGAAGGTGCTAGTTTTCGGCTATCCCAATATGCTTCGGAATGATTGCGATATTCTTTTGAAAGAAGTTGTTGTTCCACATGATGGTAATCTGCTCCGGCAACAATAAAATCAAAATATTTTTCTTGATTATTTACTGTAACGCTTATCGCTTTATTTTTCTGAACATTTATTTTTTCTATCGGGCTGTTAAATTCAAATTTTACTCCCTGGCTTTCGGCTACCCCAACCATGGCTTCCACAATCTTGTGCATGCCTCCCATCGGGTACCATGTGCCGAGTGCCATGTCGGCATAGTTCATCAAGGTGTAAAGTGCCGGTGTTTTATCTGCGGAAGCTCCCAGAAACAGAACTGGAAACTCCAATAATTGAATAAGCCGCGAATTTTTAAAATGTTTTCGAATGTAAGTTGAAACTGATTGAAAAACATTTAGCTTGAATATACCCTTTAACAATTTCCATTTCATCAATTCAGAAATGGATAATCCTGGATTATAAACCAAATCCTGAATTCCTGTTTCGTACTTATATTTTCCTTCTTCCAGAAACTGTTTCAGTTTTGTACGGCTCCCTTTTTCTATGGATTCAAAAAAATCTCCAAGTGGTGTCATTCCGGCGGGCAAATCCCAATGATCTCTTTTGGAAAAGAAAACCCGGTAAGAGGGATCCAATCTTTTGAGTTGATAGAAGTCGGATGACTTTTTTCCGAAAAGGTTGAAAAAGTCATCAAATACATCCGGCATCCAATACCAACTTGGCCCCATGTCGAACATAAAACCTTGTGCCTCCAATTTTCTAGCACGACCCCCAGCAGATGAATTTTTTTCTAACACTGTAACTTCATAGCCACTTTTCGCTAAACAAGAAGCAGCAGATAATCCAGCAAAACCAGATCCGATCACACACACTTTTTTCATAAGGTGAAGTTTATCAAGTATTCTGGAATGCGCCACTAATTATGATAACCAACTAATTTCTTTTGTATTTCTTTTCTCGCATGGAATATTCTGTTCTTCACAGTGCCGATGGGTATACCCAAATGTTTCGCAATCTCTCCGTACTTATATCCAGTTGTGTGCATTTTGAAAGGGATCAACAAATCATCTTTCACACTAATCACATTGCGCCAGATTTCTTTGAACTGGGCATTGCTATCTGGTCGATTAAAAGTGTACTCATCTTCTACGTTTAGGTGGTACAATTCTTTCGTGTTATCGTGCATGGTATTGGCACGTTGGTTTTTACGATAATTATTGATGAACGTGTTACGCATAATCGTGAAAAGCCAACCTTTCAAGTTGGTGTCCTCACGATATTTATTTTTATAAGTGAGGGCCTTTAGAATAGTGTCTTGCACTAGATCTAGTGACTCGTCGCGGTCGTGAGTAAATTTTCTCGTGAATACTTTGAGGTCGGGACGAAGACTGGCAACCTGGGAACAGAAATCTACTGAATTCATATTGTTTAATATTTAATATTAAATATTAAACAAAATTGAGTATTAAAGACATTACAACCTAATAATGTTTAATAAAAATTAAAATGTGTTAAACAAATTTTATGACTAACTCCTTGAATGTGAGCGCATTGTCGAAAAAATGCACGTTTTGGGGTGGGCTTACAGCCGTCTTTTTGAACGCGTAGCCTGTTAATAACACTTTTGCCTTAGGGAATTCTGTTGCCAATCGGTTCACATAACCTTGAATAGCGTGCGACTGTGGAAGTGAGGTAAATGAGCTTACAAGCACCTCCGGATTGTGCTCTTCGCAAATGGATTTAAGACTGAGATAAGGAACTGTTTGACCTAAATAATAAGTACGAAGCCCTGCTTTCTTGCTGATGTAACAATAAAACAAAAGCCCGATTTCATGCAATTCATTTTCAGGAAGGAACAAAACTACTCTTCGCGCATCCTTACCTGGCAATGGCAGACTGTCGATAGCGACAATTAATTTGTTGCGAATCAGGTTGGAAATGAAGTGCTCTTGCGCCGGAGTGATATTATCCGTTAACCACAATACGCCGGTCTTTTCGAGAAAAGGATAAATAATCTCAAGCATCATACGCTCGAAACCGAACTTCAGCGAAAGCTTTCCCATGATTTCATTGAACTTCTCTTCTTCCATATCAATCATGGCAACGATCAATTGCTCGATATAAATGTCGATGCTGTTCTTGGATTCGCTGAGTTCAGAAACGCGCTTATTGATTTCGACAGCGCTCAGGTTGGCGATCTTGGAAATTTTGATGCCATGATTGTTCAGTACCGATACGTTAATTATTTTTTTCAAATCATCATCCGAATAAAAACGAATATTCGTCTCTGTGCGCTGTGGATTTACCAGGTTATGACGCTTCTCCCAGATACGAATAGTGTGAGCCCGGATGCCTGAAAGTAGCTCTAGTTCTTTGATCGAATATTTCCCCATTTCAAATTCTTGTCGAAAGATAAACAAGCTGACGATAAAAATGTTTGCTTTGAATTCTCAGAATTAAGAAAATGCCCCCTCCCGACATAAAAAAAGGTCTAGCATGGTTTGCCTCAAAAGGATGGACCCCCTTTGCCTTTCAATTGGAAACATGGGAAAGTTATGGCATTGGGCTAAGCGGTTTGGTGAATGCACCTACAGGCAGTGGTAAAACATTTTCGTTGCTCATTCCTATTTTGCTGGAAGGCTTGGCAAAAGAAAACTCAAAACAACTACAGTCCATTTGGATCACACCTATCCGAGCCTTAGGAAAAGAAATCGAATATTCTGCGAAAGAAGCTGCTGAAGGTCTTGGTTCATCATGGAGAGTAGGTGTGCGAAGTGGTGATTCCTCGTCCAAGGAAAAACAAAAACAACTTGAGAAGCCTCCTGAATTTCTGATCACCACCCCGGAAAGCTTGCACTTACTGTTTGCTCAAAAAAATTATACATCTTATTTCAAAGAACTGAAATCAATCGTGGTTGATGAATGGCACGAATTGATGGGTTCCAAGCGTGGTGTGCTGATGGAGCTTGCGCTCTCTCGATTGAAGACCATTGCTCCAGGTTTGAAAATCTGGGGCATCTCAGCCACTATCGGCAATATGGAACAGTCGATGCAGGTTTTGCTCGGCGATTATTTTGAGGATAAGAAGAAAATTAAAATCATCCGTGCAGATATTGAGAAGAAGATTGAGATCATTTCCATTTTTCCCGATGAAGTTGAGCGATTACCATGGTCGGGACATTTGGGAATTGTTTTGCTAGAAAAAGTAATCCCGATTATTCTTCAGGGAAGAAGCACTTTGATCTTTACCAACACAAGATCTTTTGCTGAAATCTGGTATCAAAGGTTATTGGACAAAGCGCCGGAACTTTCCGGTGCAATAGCCATGCATCATGGCTCGATAAGTGCAGAGCTGCGCAATTGGGTGGAGGATCAATTGCACGAAGGGAAATTGAAAGCGGTAGTCTGTACTTCTAGTTTGGATTTGGGTGTTGACTTTCGCCCGGTGGAAACAATTATTCAAGTAGGCAGCCCAAAAGGTGTTGCGCGTTTTTTACAACGAGCCGGACGAAGCGGCCATCAACCGAATGCCACGAGTAAGATATATTTTCTGCCGACCAATTCACTCGAGCTCACGGAAGCAGCGGCTTTGCGCGAGGCAATGAAATTGAAGATTGTAGAAGATCGGATTCCTTATATCCGTTCGTTTGATGTGTTGATTCAATATTTAGTCACCATTGCGGTGTCGGATGGATTTTATCCGGATCAGATTTTCAAGGAAATAAAAAATACATTTTGTTATTCTTCGATCAGTGAAGAGGAGTGGCTTTGGATTTTAAATTTTATTACCACCGGGGGAGCCGCGCTGACTGCTTACAACGAATATCGGAAAGTAACTTCAGACGAAGGATTGTTGAAAGTGGAAAACAAGCGAATCGCTTATCGCCACCGGCTGTCTATCGGTACAATCGTGGGTGATAATACCTTGTGGGTAAAATATGTTTCTGGAAAATTTCTAGGCTCCATTGAAGAATATTTTATTTCGCGATTGAACATTGGTGATGTGTTTTGGTTTGCCGGCAAAAGTTTAGAGTTGGTTCGTATTAAAGAAATGGAAGTGCATGTGCGTTTGTCGAAACGAAAATCTGGTAAGGTTCCCTCTTGGCAAGGCGGACGAATGCCACTGTCGTCTCAGATGAGTGAGATGATCCGTTTAAAAATTGATGAAGCTGCGAATGGCACTGAGAAAGATGAAGAGATGATTTTTCTCCGACCCCTAATGCAACTGCAAAAAGAACGCTCCCATCTTCCGAAACGAAATGAATTTCTGATTGAATATTTTCACTCCGATGAAGGCTATCATGTGGTGATGTATCCATTTGAAGGTCGCAACGTACATGAGGGCATGGCGGCACTAATTGCCTATCGTCTTGCACAGATCAAGCCGCTCACATTTTCTATTGCAATGAATGATTATGGTTTTGAATTGCTTTGCGATCAGGAGATTCCCATTTATGAAGCGGTGGAAACCAACGTGCTTGGTGAAGAAAATTTAATCAAAGAGATTCAAGCGAGTATTAATTCTACCGAAATGGCGCGAAGAAAATTCCGAGATATTGCCGCCATCTCCGGATTAGTGTTCAAGGGATTCCCAGGCAAGCCCATTAAGGAGAAACATTTACAATCTTCCTCACAGCTTTTCTTCAATGTGTTTAATGAATATGATTCTACCAACTTGTTGTTGTTGCAGGCTTATGAAGAAGTGATGGACTTCCAATTGGAGGAAGCAAGGCTTCGCCAGGCATTGCAACGTATTCACCATCAGAAAATAATTATTACTGAACCAGAGAGGCCAACACCATTTGCATTTCCCATCATGGTAGATCGCACGCGAGAAAAACTCAGCTCTGAGAAATTGGAAGACAGGATAAGGAAAATGATGGTGAGGTTTGAACGTTAACAGTTATCCGTTAATTGTTAATAGGTTAAATTGTGCTAACCATTAACTATTAACTTATAACAATTAACAGTTAACTTTAAAGAATGAAAAGAAAACTCATCTTCATCACATTCCCGATCATTGCATTGATTGGAATTTATTTTCTAGGTCCTGAGCCAGCTAAACCGAAGTTTGATCCAACGATGCCCACCGTTCCTCAAGCTTCCGATGAGTTAGAGAAATATGTTGCTGCTCAAGAGAGTAAACACAAACTCAAGCCCGACAATGAAGCACGCATCATCTGGAATGATAGTTCAAAAAAGAAAACGGAATACAGTGTCGTTTATCTCCACGGTTTTTCGGCAAGCCAAGAGGAAGGAAATCCTGTGCACAGAGATTTTGCGAGGAAATTTGGTTGCAATCTTTACCTCGCACGCATGGCCGATCACGGCATCGACACGGTAGATCAGCTTCTCAATTTCACTCCCGATCGTTGGTGGGCAAGTAGTAAGGAGGCTTTAGCCATAGGAAAGGCGATCGGTGAAAAAGTGATCATTATGAGTACTTCCACCGGCGGCACGATGGCGCTGATGCTGGCTGCAGAATATCAGCAAGATGTTTTTGCATTAATTAATATGTCGCCCAATATCGCGATCAACGATTCCAAAGCCTGGATCGCTAACAATCCGTGGGGATTACAGATCGCGCGATTCGTGTTTGATGGGAAGTCACGAGTTTTTCCAAAAGATTCTATCGTGCATCGGTACTGGAATGATTCTTATCGATTGGAAGCAGTTGGACAGCTGCAAGAACTTCTTGAATCAAAAATGAATGCTGAAACTTTTGTTAAAGTAAAATGCCCAAGCCTTACCTTATATTATTATAAGAATGAACAGGAGCAAGATCCGCAAGTAAAAGTGAGCGCGATGCGGGAAATGAACAAGCAGCTAAGTACGCCTGATGACTTAAAAGAAACAATTGCAATCCCCAACGCAGGTGCGCATGTGATCGGTTCTCCACTGATCTCCAAAGATGTTCCAGCGGTGGAAGCTGCAATTGAAAAATTTGCGTTAGAAAAATTGAAGATAGTGAAGAAATGAATCTATCTACTTATCAACTAATTTTAGCCACGCTTTGATCACCTGCCTCAACGCTTTTTCTTTTGCTTTAACATCATGCATATCTTTGAAGATGGTGATTCGTCTTCCATCTTTATAATTGCCTTCTAGTAGGCCTGAGGTGTCATTCACTTTTGCTCCGCTCGGAAACACCAGCATGATCTTTCCTTTGAAGAGATTGAAAACGATGATTTCTCTTTTGTATTCTTTAGGATCGAAGGGTTTCATCTCCCCTGTATAATAGAAACTCGGGTTGTTCCATTTGATGCGCTCACCAATTTCTTTATATGTACTTAAAATAATTTGCCGGATTTCTTCTACGATCTTACCGACCTCGGGTGCAAGTCTTTCAATATGTTGTGTGACTTGCTCCTGATCCGAAAGTGAAGTTGCTTTTGTTTTCATTCCTAATTAGTTAAGCTAATTTCGGAAATTCTCAGAGCAAGCTATACTAACTAGCTTCTTTTAATTTATTAAACTCTTCTTCTAATTCGCTACAGGCTTGCGAACAAATCTTATCGAGCTTAAAAACCATTTCAGGAATTTCATCGGTCTGCTGCGATGTTCTAGCCTGCCTGTCTTTATCAGTAAGGCTGGCATACTCCTGAATCTTTTTTGCCATGCTTTCACCATCTGCTTGTATACCCATGATCACAAATGAAGGAATCAATTTATGCACCGCACTATATACCATTTTCCAGTCCTTCGCTTTCATGCCTTGCTTCATGGCGTCAAGCAGGGGTGGGGTTTGTGTCAGGTAAAGTGAAATTATTTCCATCATCAACTTTGGATTTGACTTTGTGCGATCCTTTAAATAAGCAAAGTCAACATATTTTTCTTTTCCGTTTTCAGCATCTTCTTGCGCTTCCTCATTAGACTCCGTATTCTCTGTCCTTGGTTTTTCAGTCACTGGCCTTACTAAATCAATTATTTTTCTGTACAATAATTTTTCATCTACGGGTTTTGCAATGTAATCATTCATGCCAGCCGCTTTGCATTTCGTTACATCGATGGTGGTTACATCAGCGCTTAAGGCAATAATCGGTATATCAGAATTCATGATTTTGCGAATGTATTCGGTAGCCTCAAACCCATTCATCTCGGGCATCTGTAAATCCATCAAAACAATATCATACGATTCAGCTTTTAGTTTATCAATGGCTATTTTTCCATTGGAGGCAAAACCGTGTTCAAATCCAAAATCATTTAACAACGTTCTTATTAATAATTGGTTGAGGGCGTTATCTTCTGCTACCAATACTTTGATGTTTTCGAGTTCAGCATCGAAGTAAATTTTTTCTTTTTCCTCTTCAACCCTCTCCTTTGTTTTCAGGAAACTCATTGTAAAACTGAATGTTGTTCCCTTATCTATTTTGC
>Ga0302321_100000357_pt1 | contig 40333 bp, 28 predicted proteins | sample Fen_T0_1_FD_202505 | JGI IMG/M metagenome (GOLD analysis project Ga0302321, IMG submission 202505) | Peat permafrost microbial communities from Stordalen Mire near Abisko, Sweden - Fen_T0_1 | ecosystem: Environmental > Terrestrial > Soil > Wetlands > Permafrost | place: Sweden: Abisko... | reverse complement strand
GACCCTGGTCCACCCCTGACCGGCAAGCCCGACCTCGTGACCTCGGGGCCGAACGCTTATTGGCAGGTGGGAGGAACCGTCACCGAAGTCACGAGCGGAGATGCCAACGTCACCGTCGACAGCACGAAGCCCGCACAGACCTTTACCGGCTTCGGTGGGGCGATCAACGAGCGGGGCTGGAAGTACCTGTCGAATCTCAGCGAGAGCGATCGGGCCAAGGCCCTGAAGCTGTTGTTCAGCGCAAACGATGGCGCCAAGTTCGCTTACGCGCGCATACCGATCGGGGCAAACGATTACGCGATCGACCGCTATACGCTGGACGAAACGCCGGGCGACACCCAGATGGCCAAGTTTTCGATCGATCGCGATCGCATGTACCTCATCCCGTACATCAAGGCGGCCCTCGCGGTAAACCCCGACATCAGCTTTTGGGCGAGCCCTTGGACCCCACCCACCTGGATGAAAGACGGTGGCGTGAACGGCCAGTTCGACAAAGGCACGATGAAGGAGGACGACACGACCCTTGCGGCGTACGCCCTCTACCTGGCGCGGTTCGTGGAAGAGTACGCGAAGGAAGGCATCAACATCCGCGTGCTGCACCCCCAAAACGAACCTGGGTATTCTCAATTCTATCCTTCGTGCGGCTGGTCGCAACAGGCGATGACCAAGTTCATCGGCAGCTTCCTGGGGCCCACGTTCGCTAGCCGGAAGCTCGGCACGGACATCTTCATGGGGACGATGTCGAATGCCAACGACGCGAGTGACCCGGCCCTACTGAACGCCGTCATGTCAGATGCCACGGCCAAGGGCTTCATTCGCGGCGCTGGCTTTCAGTGGGGAATGATCGATGCCCTCAATGGGGGCAAGCTGCAAGTGGACAAGCGCCTACCCATTTGGCAGACAGAGCACGTCTGCGGAAAGGTCGGCCAAGCAGCTCCGGCACCAAACGACCACGACTATGGCAAAGACAGCTGGGGCCACATCCGTGACTGGATCAAAGCCGGCGTGAATGCCTACTCGGCGTGGAACATGGTCCTCGACACCGGCGGATTGAGCATCGAGAGCAAGACGACGGGCGATCGAGAATGGGCTCAAAACGCCCTGCTCACCGTGGATGCAGCCACCGGGAAGCTAAACGCGACTCCCGCGTATTACGTCTTTCGTCACGTCTCCCAGTACGTCGACGCGGGTGCAAGCGTACTTGCGACGACGGGCGGTGACGCGCTCGCATTCAAGAACCCGGACGGCTCGATCACCACCATCATTTTCAATTCGGAAGCCGCCAAGACGCTCACCGTAGCCGTGGGCGGGAGGAAGTTGCAGTTCCAGATCCCCGGCGATGGCTGGGCAACGCTGATTGCCAAGTGAGCCAGCGAGGCGATATTTTTTCCTAGTCCTGAGCAGGGTCAGAGGCAAGCTCGGCGGCCCGCTCCGAGCTCAGTAGCGTGCGTAGAACGACGCAGGACGCGATGAAGCCGACGAGGCTTACGGCGCATGCGAGCGGACCCGTGATCAGGGCTGCCCGATCCCCCAAGAGTCCTCGGAGAAGGCGCGCGAACGTCTTCTCCGGGTACACCACCGCGTAGAGTCCGACTGGCAGGATGAAGAACCAAGCGGCGCGCAGGCTACGGAGCTCATTTTTTCCCACAAATGCAATCAGCGGCACCAGCAGAATGCCGATGTCGTAATGATGGTGGTACACGGCCAACATGGAGAATGCCGAGGCGGCGGCGCTGAGCGCCAGCAAGGGTGCATCGTCGGTGAAACGCTTGCGCCCACGCCAGGCTTCGACAGCGAGCCAGATCGCCGCCAGCGCCGAGAGCCCGTACCCGATCCGCTTGTTTCTCGGCAGATCCGGCTCGATTGCGTTCAGCAGATAGGGCCAATCGGTGCGCGCCATCGAACGGACGTTGCGCGGGTCCGGATAGTTCATCTTATCGGGCCGTTCGAAGTCAGCCATGTTGGAGCGGTAGTCGTTGAGGATCTGAGGACCGCCCATGCCATAGACGCCGACCACGTTCAGCAGCGCCCAGAAGCCCAGAAGCAGCGCGATCAGGCGGAAGCGTCGTTGAGAAAGACTCAGCAACAGGAACGGGATAGCGAACGTGACTTTGAGCGCCCCTGCGAACGCAGCGCAAACGAAGCTGACCCAAGTGCGTCCTGACTTGAGCGACGCAACGAACAATCCGAACAGCCCCACCACGATGGCGGTCGGTTGCGCCAAGCCGACGCCCCAACGTACAGACGAAGCGCTCAGAGCGAGCCCGAGCACCAGCGCGCGCACCGACGCATCCCAGTGAGGGAGGAAAACTTCCATGAAGCGCCACAACCCGAAGAGCAGCGTGACGATGCTCAGGACGAACCAGACCTCCCGCGCGATCGGATATGGAAGGAGCGTCGCGGGCACGAGGGCGACAGCCGAGGCTGGCGGATAAAAGTGTCCCCACGTCGTGACTTCACCGATGAATCGCGCGTACCCGTCGTTCCGTATCGCAGTATCGTAGACGTCTTTGCCCTCGAGCAAGAGCTTTGCCGACAGATAGAGTTGGCCAAGGTCGACACCGGCGATATCGAAGACACGGCGACAAGCCACCACCCCGTATGCCATGAGCAGGCCGGCGATCCAAAGTCTTCTCCGCCACCACCGCGAGTGCTGGACAGGAGCTCCCCCGAGTACTCTGGACGAAAGCATCGCTCCTCTGCTTAGGCTCGAGAGCTCGCGGCTTCAATGGAAAGTTGTTTGCTGCTAGCGCCGCCATGAGCTGACGCACTCGACCCGCGAGCCTCGATGTCGACTGGGTTTCATTAGAGCTGGACGATCGTGTTCAAGCCCCCAGTCACAGTCGAAGCTGAGCGGCGAGATCAGCGTCCGCCGCCGAGCGTCTTGTTCCCTCCCCACGACAAACCGACGAACACTGCACAGCTTGGCGGGATTGTCTGCTTGCCTTCGAACGCTTGCCAAGTGCCACGCACGCCGGCGTCCGTGGTGAAGCCACCGCCGAGCGTGTAGCTTCCTCCGATGGCTGCGTTGAAGACGTCGAAGGCGCCCGTATCGGTTACCTTCAGCGAAATCGAACTCGCGACGCCGGCATAGAGGGCGAGTCGCTTGCGAGTCCACGTGGCACCGACACCCCAGCTGAGCCGTTGGTCGAGCAGCGCCGTCAGCTGGTCGAGCGCTGGCGCATAGCCAACTCGCGCGTACAGAGTGAGCAGACCTTGCTGGAATTTGGTCCTGTACTCGACGCTCAGACCAGAGCCGACACCGGCCGCCAAGTACACGTACTCCAACACGTCACCGTCGGCGTAAATCACGCGGGCGTAGCCCACACCGAGACCGAACGTCACCGCGAAAGCTTTCGAGAATCGGTAGCGATATCCCGCATTGATGTCGGCGGTATACGTTTGGATCCCGAGCGAACTCGTCGAGTAGGATCCCTGGAGGTTGGTCCCTATTCCTGAGCGCGGCGAGAACTGATAGCCATAGAACGCGCCGAACGAAGGATTACGAATGATCGGGTAGTACTGCTTCGACCGATCGTCCAGGCCGCCCGAAACCATGTAACGAGCGTACGCGCCGGTAGTCGTGCGCCGCGAAGCCGCGTAACCGAGATTGGCCTGCGTCGTCGAAGAGCCATAGCGAACGGTGCCCGCATCCAGATTGGCCGCCACCGTCGGGTTCGTTGCTGGGTTGGTCGTGCCCGTGCCGGTCGTGCCCGTGCCGGTCGTGCCTCCAGGCCCGGGCGTTTGCGGCGCGCCAGGTGCCGCGGGTGTCCCGACCAGGCCGCCAGCGGGTAGCGGCGGCGTCGTTGTGCCATTGTAGCCGAGCGCATCGACAAAGAAATTCCGCTCTCCATAACTCCCAGCTTCGGAGAGGGAGAGAGAGAAGCGTCGCAGCCGCAGTTGTCCGACCAACTGCGCCGTATGAAACACGATCAGCGTGCGATCCTGATAGCCGTCGATCCTCGTCAACGTGAGCGACGGGGAGTATCTGAGCTGGAGATTCCAGCGCTTGTCTGCAAGTTCCACCGACGCGAACGGGCTGGTCGACGCCTCGGCGGTTCCGCTGTATTTGTCGAAACGGGCACGAACCTCGGTCCGATCCCCAACCGCGAGATTCGCCGCCTGCGCAAGGATGGGAACGAGGGCGAACACGGTCGCACCACCCTATCCCAGCTCGTCGCGGTGATGAAGCAATGCCTGCAGGTCGCGCGCGCTTCCAGGCGCCGGCCTGCCAGCAACGGCCGTTTGCTCTTCGGGCTGCCGACGTGCGCGCGCATCCGCAGCTCGGAGCCTCAACGGTCAGCGCTCGAAGCGCCCAGCCGATGATTACCGCCGGCATTCCCTGCGGCAGCACGACCTCGCCCAGTTGGGCGCCCGGGATGGCCTCGCCGGTCGAGCGCCAGCTGAGCGCCCAGATTGGAACTTCCGCCGGGGTCCAGCGAAAGGCTTCGACAGGACCTCGTGTTGGCTTCGGTTGGAGTCGCTCAGTGCTTCGCATCGGGGCGGACGATCGTCAAGTCGACCACCGCGATCGAATAAGGAGCTAGTTTAATCCTAGTGCCCTGCTCACTGGGAGGCTCTTCAGATAGAGCGGCTGAGCCGGAACCGTAGCTAAAAACACGCCGCGCGCTGCTTTCACCGCAATTGTCGAGCTTGAGATTGACCATCACCGCAAACGTCGGATCCTTGTTCACGATCACCGTAACGATGTGCGTGCGCGCTTCATCGCGGGAAGCGAACAGGGAAACTCGCTCAGTTTCCTTGGTTGGCAACGAGACGTCCAGGAAGTGACCGCCCTTGCCATCGAAGTTTCGATAGGCACGAAACGCCCAGAATACGGGCGAGCCCGCGTGCGGTCCGGAATAAAAGAACGCTGCGTCGAGCCCCTGTTGCCCGAATCGGCCCAACGCTTCGGCAGTGGCGAGGCCACCGCTGATGTCGCCATCCGCGCCGAAGTTCCATTCTCCGAGCGACACCAAGCGACCGGGATAGTTGTCGGCAACCCATTGCTTGAGCCGGGGTATCAAGCGGATCGTGTCTTTGATCCATGACTCGTCCAGGTAGTCGGGGTCCCACAGCGCGCGGGTCGCGCGCAGTCGCCGTGCGGCACCCTCTGCGTCGGTTCGGGCGTTGGGACCAAAGACGCCGTCCCCGGCGGGATAGAAGTGCACGTCGAGCACATCGAGAACGCGCACTCCTTTGCTCTTCTCGTACTCTGCAAGGCGCTGCAAATACCAAGGGATGAGTGGAACGCCTCCGTGTGCGCGTCGGTCGGGCTGCAAGGCTGTACCCGCTTCACGATCCTTGCCCGAGTACAGGTAGCCGGTCCAACCCCACTCGGTGGGCCCCGCGATCAGACCATCCGGATCGGCCTTTCGAATCTCGGTGCCATAGCGAATCGTGCGGTCCAAGAGTTCGTCGTAGCCAACGGCTTCTGGATGCACGTCGCGATGCGTAGAGCTCCAGAGCGACGGCTCGTTGTCGAGCAGGTACATCTGCACACTGCGCTGGCCGCGCGCCTGGTCTTTTTCACGCAGCGTACGAATCCACCGACCGATCACCTCTGGCGGCGCGGCCACGCTGGTCTCGCTCGGCGGTCCGGGCGCCACTTTGCTGCCGTCCGCGCGAAAGCCATCGCCTGCCTCGGGACGATTGGGGTCGTGTTTGCGCTGACCGGCGATCTTCGAGGTCGGGAAGCCCACCGAGGTCGCGTCCTTCGAGACCCAACCGATCATCGGTACGGTGAGCGCAGTCTGCAGTCCGGCCTTCACGTTGCCATCGATCCATTCCCAAACGCTGCCGCCAGAGGTCCCGTTTTCGAAGAACCAATCCGAGCCGCTGTTCCACAGATTGCCCGCGTCCCAATTGAGCCGGGTCGTCGGGTTGCCACCGATACGCTGAGCGGTGTGTCCGCTTTCCAAGTCGCCACCGGTAGTGCCATAGATCAGCGGACTGATGGGCTGCGAGGTGCCGCTGCACAGTACCGCCAAATCCACGTCGCGCGTGGGCGTGCCCGCCACGACGGACGCGTCTGGCTTGCTGAGCATGATCTCGTCCAGAAGCACGGGCTCGGATGAAACGCTCGACCGCGCCGCGATCGTGATGCGGTCGAGCGGAAGATTGCCCGGGTTGAGTACATCCCAGGGGATGAATACTTCGCGCCAGCCGTCCGGCAAGGTTACGACCTGTTGCGGCTCGACCGAGACCTGCGGAAACGCGGACGCGGGACTGCCGGTACGCTTGATCGAGACCGTCAGAAATTCCGGCCAATCCCCAGGCGGCTTGTAGCGAAACGAAAAGCCCCCGAAGCGCGACGGCAGATCCGCGTGGTGAAGAACGATGCCCCCAAAGCCAGAGAACACGATCCTGGCTGGGCCTTTCTTCGGCAAGTCGTGCGGGCCCCACCCCCAATCCTCCCAACCGGGCGAGAACGCGCCTTTGTAAATCATTTCGGCCGCTTGCGGCGGCGGACGAGTGGTCGGTGTCACGCTCGCAACCGGCGGCGGCGGAGGCGGCAGAGGCGGGCGGCGGGCAACGCGCCAGAACAGCGCTGCGGCCACCAGCGTCGCACCGAGCCCCACTGCGACGTAGCCCTTCTTGACCATGGCGGACCTCGTCAGGAGCCGTTGCGAGCGGCGTGACCGCTTTGGATCGCGACCACCAACCGCTCGACGAATAGGTCGAGCGAGGCCCGTTTCTCGATGAACTTACGCGCCTCCGCGCCCATGCGCGCAGCGCCTTCGGGATCGGCAATCATGCGCTCGATCGCTCGCCGCAAGGCCAGCGGATCTCCAGGCGGAACGTACACGCCCGTCACACCGTCGACGATGGTATCGGTCTGACCGTGCGTTCGCGTCGCGATCACGCATTTACCCATGGCCATCATCTCCAGGATCGTGGCGATCCCGGTCTGATAGTGGTTCTGCAAAATGGGCACCACGGCGATCGCGGAACGTGCATACAAGCCCCTAAGCTCGAAGCGGTTGAGGCGACCCCAACTCACGTTCGACGGCAGTGCCTTGCGGGGCTCGAGAGGCCGCTCGATCCACGGACTACCAGCCGCAATTTGTAGGCGAACGGGTAGGTCACGAACCGCATCGACCAAGCTGTCGTAGTCCCGAAGCAACTGGCCGGCGGCGCAAATCAAATCGGGCTCGAGGGCGGTATCCTGTGGCCTGAAGAACTGCTGGTCCGCGTGATAGTAGAGGCGCTCCACCTTTGCCGCTGGCAGGCCGAGTTTGTCTGTCGCCAAGCGCTCTTCGGATGTGGAGTACACGAGCACGCGATCGATCGCACTGCCGACGCGAGCGAAGCGAAAGAACGCCTGCTTCTTCGCCGGGAACAGGGTGTGCGCAATCATGGTGTGGGACTGCTTCGCGAAGCCGGCCTTCATCAGCACGGCGAGCGGCAGGCCAATATCCTCACCCGTCGTGAAGAACGCGTCGTAATGTGCGCGCTGTTGGAAACCGAGCATGGCGACAGCGGCGGATTTTCCAGCCGAGCGCGCCGCCAGCCGCACCAGTGGATCGCGCGAGCGCTCGACATCGCCGAAGTCGATGCTTTGCGCGCCCAGGACGCGGGAAAGTTCGAATACGTCCAGCCGCGGCTCACGGCCGGCGGCAATTTCGGCTCTCAGCTTGTCGTCGAAACGACCCGCAGCAAGGATCAAGCACCGCATTCCCAGTGCCCCTTGTAAGCGGCTCGCGCGGAACCCGCAATCTACTATCTGCTACCCTCAGACTCTCCCCCGGACTCGGATTTCTGGCGCGCGCGAGTAGCCTGGGCTACGGCTTGCGCGGCCCCCCCGGGGGGCTTTATACTTTCGAGCTAACCTGGGCGGTTCCGCTGCGAACGGAACGTCGCATTCGACAGAAAAACGACCGTGCAGAAGCTCGTCCTGATGTCCGTCATTTTTGCGTCGATCATCATCGCAGCGCGTGCCGCTCGGATGAAGAACGCCGAGGCGGGTCTCAAGAAGACGCTCGTCCAAGCTGCAATCTACAACCTGGTCTACGTGTTCTTACTGCTCTACGTCGTAGGTCGACTCTGATGCCTGAAAACATGCCTGACGATCTATCGGACGATGAGCAAGAAGGAGCGCCCAATCGGGCCAATGCCGGCCAGCAGATGGAGATCGTGCGCAGCTACCTCACCTTCGCGTGGCAGGCCATTCGCCGCCGTTGGCTGTGGACCGCGGGCATCGTGATTGGCGGCCTGGCGTTGACATTGACGGTGCTGCGTTACATCCCGCGCACCTACTCCTGCACCACTGTCATGATGGCGCTCGAGAATCCGGTGCTGGATACTTATGGCGGGCCGAGTCCGTTGGCTGGCGCAGGCACCCTGATCACGCGCCAAGAAAACATCGAAGTTTTGGTGCGTGAAACTGGGCTGGTCCAGAAGTACGTCGCGCGGCGACCACCGCTCTTGGCGCTCAAAGACCGCGTCATGCAACGCCTGTTCGGCGCGTGGAACGAGAAGACCATGAGCGCGATCGTGGTTGGCACCCTTCAGACGAAAGTCAATGTCGGCACGGACTCCGCTGGCAACCTGACGATAAGCGTCGATTGGACAGACGGAAAGACCGCCGCCGAGGTCGCCGAGGCCGCGCGCCAAGGCTTCCTGCGCACGCGCCACGCTGCTGAGGTCGCGGCGTTCGAGGCCAAAATGTCGATCCTCGATGAACACGCATCCAAGATGCGCACAGAGGTCGAAACGCTGGCCGATCAGATCAACGCGGCGCACGCGGAGCGCGCGCCGAAGCCCATCGCCGGAGCAGCAGCGAGCATAGCCGCCCCCGTCACGGGCACCGCGGCCGCGCCCGGGCGCGCCGTCGCCGTGCGAAGGCCATCAGGCGTTGCGGCCGCGATGACCGCAGATCTACCGGAGCAACGGGCAAAGCTGGCCGAGCTGAAGCGTCGCTTGACTGATCTCGAGAGCGACCGGGAGCATCGTCTGCGCGACGAGCGCTCCAAGCTGGCCGAGCTGCAGCTTCACCTGACCCCTTCGCACCCGCAGGTAGTCACCGAGCAGGAGCGCATCAGCCTGCTTTCGCAGGTGCCATCCGAGGTCGCCTTGCTGCGCAGCGAGGTGGCTGACCTCGAGGGCACGCTCAAGCAACGTGAGATATTGGCGAGCCGTGGCACGAGCTCTGGTGTCGGCTCGGGCGTGGCTGCGAGCAGCGCTGCGTCCGTTGGGTTACCAACGGAGATCATTCAGGCACTGGAAAACGACGACGTCGACCCAGCACTGTCTGCCCAGATTTCGGGCGCGGTCGCCCGCTACGGCTCGCTGCGTGACGACATCCGCGCCGGCCGCATGCAGCTCGATACCGCACAAGCCGCATTCGACCATCGCTACCAAATCGTCGTCCCCGCAGAGATACCGAACGTACCAACGAAGCCCAAGCCACCGCTGATCGTCGGCGTGGGGCTCGGGCTATCGCTGCTGCTAGGGCTACTTTTGCCGATCCTCGCCGAGTTGCGACGCGGCATCATCGTCGAGCGCTGGCAGGTGACACACCTGGCCCTGCCAGTGCTCGCCGAACTCAAGTTGCCACCTCACTCTCCGGAGTGAGCGGGTCGTGAAGCGCGTCCAATCCAATGGCTGACGCCAAGCTCGGCGCGGACGTCAAGCTCACATTCGGCTTGGCCATCGTCCTGACGTTGCTCGGTCTCGCCATCGACAACGGAGTGATCGGTTGGATCCTCGCCCTGATCGTGCTGCCGCTGCTGATCTACGCGATGGCCAATGCACCACTGCGATCGTCGTTGCTGGTGCTGATGTTTTGCGCTTTGACGCTCGAGAATCCGAGCGAGATGCCCGCAAGCGGCCAGTGGAAGTCGCCACTGTACATGCTCGGCTCGCTGATGCTGACGCATCTCAAGCAGACCATCGGCGGCAGTTTCTTCTTCTCGGGCATGGACATCATGCTCGCGACCCTGGGCATGATCACCTGGATTCGCCGCTCCAACGGAAATCCGATCGACCGCATCGGCGCTTTTCCTACGCCTCGGCCGATGGTGAAGCTCGCCCATTTGGCTCTGGTGGGGATGGTCTTCGTGTGGATCGTCGGCAAGGTTCGCGGCGGCGCGGACAACTCGATGGCCATGTGGCAGCTCGACCGGGTGATGTACGTTCCGCTGATATTTCTGCTATTTTCGGCCGGTCTACGCGGTCCGCAAGACGCCCCAGCGCTGGCCAAGGTGATCCTGCTGGCGGGTACTTGGCGTGCGCTTCAGGCGCGCTACGTCGTTGCCACGCTGCATTTGCCGCCCGACCGCGTGACCGGCGAACCGGCCGTGGCTTACGCGACGACGCACCACGACTCGATGCTATTTGCCTGGACGACCGTGTTGGTCCTCGCCCTGCTGGTGCATCGCTACCGGAACGGCTCGGGCAAGCTGGCCTTGGTCGTTCTTCCGATCCTGGTCTCCGGCATGCTCGCCAACAACCGGCGCTTGGTCTGGGTGCAGATCATCATCGTGCTCGTCACGCTCTATTTCGTGACCGGGATGACTCCGGTGAAACGGATGATTCAGCGCGTGGTGAAGTTCAGCTCCCCCGTCGTGCTTCTTTACATTGCCGCCGGCTGGAGCTCCGGGGCGGGCATATTCAAGCCGGTACGCATCATTAGATCTGCGGTGGACTCGAACGCAGATTCCTCGACCGCATGGCGAGACATCGAGAATTTCGACCTGCTCTATACCTTTCGGCAGTACCCCATCTTCGGCACCGGCTACGGACGCGGATTTTGGGAAATCATGCCGCTGCCGGCGGTGGACTATCAGCTGGAGAAGTTCGTCCCTCACAACAGTATCCTCGGGCTTTGGTGCTATTGCGGGTACGTCGGTTTTACGGCGATCACGTTGCTGTGGGTGTCGGGTGTCTACTTCGGGATCCGCGCGTATCACGCTTCGACTTCAGCTCGAGACAAGAGCGCAGCGTTGGTGTGTTTCGGCGCGCTGTTAATCCACTACTTGCAATGCTACGGGGACATGGGTCTCGGCAGTTGGACCGGCGTGTTCATGATCGCGCCCTCGCTGGCCATGGCCGGCAAGCTTGCCGTCACGACCGGGGCCTGGACGGTGAAGGAACGGTCAGGGGCCGCGGCGAGGTTTCGCGTCAAGACGCCGGGGCAGCGCGCCAATTCGAAAGTTCCGGACGCTTTTTAGCGGACGCTTCGGGACTCGAAAATCTTATGGTCCATGCCCCAATGACACCTAGCCCGGTCGGCAGCCAAGGTCGCGAACCGCTGGCAATCCCGTCGCTCGACGGGCTGCGTGCCGCTTCCTTCTTCTTGGTCTTCTTGGGGCACGCCGGGCTGCCGTTCATCCCGGTTGCAATCCCGGCAGGCTTCGGCGTGACCGTGTTTTTCTTCCTGAGCGGGTATCTGATCACGACGCTTTTGCGGCTCGAAGTCGAGCAGCATCGAAAGATCAATTTCAAACACTTCTACCTGCGTCGCCTACTGCGGATTTGGCCTCCGTTTTACCTAGTCCTGGCCGTCGCCTGCGCGCTTGCGCTCGGCGGCGTGCTGGGCGGGGAATTCGAGCTGCCCAGCGTGGCCGCGCAGGCCCTGCACTACTGCAACTACTGGCTGATCGAGCACACCGCGAAGGGCATGCCGCCAGGGACAGTCGTGTATTGGTCGCTGGCGGTCGAGGAACATTTCTACCTAGTATTCCCTGCCTTGTACGCGCTGCTGGTGCGCGCGCGCCTGTCTGGCAGCCAGCAGCGGGCCGTCTTCTTCGCGCTGTGCGCGGCAGTGCTGGTTTGGCGCTTGGTCTTGATTCACGTCCTCGGCGCGAGCTTCGAGCGCACGTACCTGGCTTCCGACACTCGCTTCGACTCGATGTTGTTCGGTTGCAGTTTGGCGGTTGCGGGTAACCCCGCGCTGGACTTGCCAAGAAAAGATCGCCCAGGCTTTGCGGATGTGGCCTTTTTCGTGGCTGGGATCGCGGTGTTGCTCGCCTCGTTCATGTACAGGAGCGAGGTGTTTCGAGAGACCTTTCGCTACACGGTTCAAGGGCTCGGCCTGTACCCAATCTTCGTGACTGCCGTGCGCTTCCCGAAGTGGGGCCCGAACCGTCTGCTCAATCTCCGGTTCATGAAGTACCTGGGCTCGATCTCGTACTCGCTCTATCTGGTCCACCACATGGTACTGATTGTGGTGGAGCGACATTCGCGGCGTCCAGAAATCACTGGACCGCTCGCGTTGCTCCTCGCGATCGCGATCTCGAGCGCCATTTGGTATTTGGTTGAGCGCCCCTTCGCAACTCTTCGTAAGCGACTCACTCACGTCAGCGCGGCGCCTGCGAGGGTCGCCCAAGCCAGCCGTTAGAGCGCGAAAGCATGCTTGCGCTACTTCACGAGCCCGCGCAGCGCGTTCCCGCGCTGAAAGACCTGGCGCGCGCGGGCCTCGCCTAAAGTTCGAGCCGACGCGTCCCAATAGATGAGGTTCGCTAGCGCACCGCACACCTGGCCCGCGGCAATCGGCATGTCGACTGCGGCCCCGAGCTTGAGCCAGCCGCGCAGCGTGGCGCTCGCAGCGGCGTAGCGCTGCGGATTCCCGATGCACTGACTCACCAACCACTGCGTCGCTGAGTGCACGCGGCTCCAGTTCTGGGCCAACGTCTCCAGCATCTCACCCTCACCCAAGCCGCCGAAAATCTGCACCTCGAGCGCTCCGTAGCTGGCATGCATCTTTTCCCAAGCCGCGAGGGAACGTTCAGCGTGATGTAGACCACGGGCCTTGGGGTTGAAGCGAAAGCCGAGCCCGTGCTCGTGTAGCCGCCGCCCGAGTTCGACGTCCTCGCCGCGCAGGAACGACGGATCGAAGCCGCCCACTGCCAACACGTCGGCCTTCGCGACGGAGGCATTGCCCGTCCAGAACTGGCGAAAGCTCGGCGCCCAATCGCCACGCAACATGGCCGCATATTGGTTCTCGAGCTTGGCTTGCTCCCATGCCACCCAGGGCTGCGCGTAATGTGGCAGCGATGCCAACGGCCCGATCACGACGACACGGCTTTCAGCGTCGTGCCAGCGCAAGTGTTCGGCCACCAATTCCTCGGTCGGCTCCACGTCGTCGTCGAGAAACAATAGGAACTCTCCGCGCGCGGCTTCGATGCCCGTATTTCGAGCAGTAGCCGGTCCGGCGTTAGCTTGACGAATCGAGTTCACCCCGTAGCGGCGCCCGGAGTTCCGACTCAGCCATTCCTGCGTGTCGTCCGTCGAACCATCGTCGACGATCACGACTTCGAAAGATTCCGGAGCGACCGACTGGCGATCGAGGCCGGCCAGCACGCGCTCTAGGCGACGCCGACGATTAAACGTGGGCAGAACGACGGTAATCCGTTCAGCGCGAGACATTCGACACTTTTGCCTAACATTGCCCCAGAACCAGGACAACCCCTCGCTGGCAACGGCGGCACGACAATTAGCAGTTTTGCAGAAGAATCAAGCAGTGGACCGCGTACGCCAGGTGCGTAAGAATCGCGCGTTCGCCCATGACGACTTCCGGCTCTGCTCCCGCTGCATCCAAAGCGCCAGCCATGCGCTTAGAGTATGTCGACGGGATCCGCGCATTGGCCGCGCTGATCGTCTACCTGAACCACGCCTACGCGCAAATCACGGCGGGCGACGTGTACAAGCTGAAGAGTCCGTGGTCGCTGGCCAGCTACTCGATGGTGGCCGGGCACCTTTCGGTCACGGTCTTCATCGTGATTTCCGGGTTTTGCCTGACGTTGCCGGTGATTTCGAACGGCGGGCAGCTCCGGGGCGGAGTCGGCGGCTTTTTGAGGCGGCGCGCGCGGCGTATTTTACCGCCATATTATGCCGCCGTAGCGCTCTGTTTGCTGTTGATCTGGACGGTCATCGGCAAGCCAACCGGCTCGCTCTGGGACTACCCCATCCGGGTGAATGCGGCTGCGATTTTCTGCCACCTGGTGCTGATTCAGGATCTGTTTGCGACCAGCCTGATCAACTACGTCTTCTGGTCGATCGCGGTGGAGTGGCACATCTATTTCATCGTACCGCTGCTGGTCTGGTGCTGGCGGCGGTACGGAGCGACCGCGGTCGTGCTCGGATCACTTTCGTTCGGCTACGGGCTCAGGTTTGCCTTTTCCGACACGCGTTTGACACGTGCACATCCGCAATTTCTAGGGATGTTCGCGCTCGGCATGCTCGCGGCACACGTCGCGCGCTCTAACGACCCTCGCTTCGTGCGCCTGCGCGCGGCCGTACCCTGGTCTGCCCTGGCCGGCGCGGCCTTGCTGACCGCGGTCGGCTTGACGCTGTATTGGGGCAGCGCACTGGCAGAGGACCGATTCCATTGGTTGGACGTTCCGGTGGGTATCATGACGACCGCGGCGCTGGTCGCAGCCGCTGGAGCGGGCTCGAACCTCTTGGCGGTTGTCTTTTCGTGGCCACCTTTGGTCGCACTCGGCGCGTTCTCGTATAGTTTTTATTTGATTCATGCGCCGTTGCTGCAACTGCTCTGGCAATACGTGCTCGTGCCTTTGCACTTGAGCCGCGAAGCCATGTTGATCTTCCTGCTGACAGTGGGTTTCGCGCTCGTGAGCCTGATGTCGTATGGGTTCTTCCGCTTATTCGAGGCACCGTTCATGCGTGCACCCAAGGCGGCGGCCGGGGTAAAAGCCAAACCAGCGCGGGCATTGTCGTGAATGCCCGGCGCGCGGCGGCGCTTTCGCTGGTGACGAGCGGCGCAGCCCTCGCGCTGTATTGCGCCGAAAAACCGCCGACACGGCCGGGGCCGGCCTTTTTCGGCACTGCACAGTTCGTGCCTCCGCAGACGGCGGGCACGGGCGAACTCGCGCCACAATCACACGGCAGCTCCGGTGTGCACTACCCCGCGGAAACCAGCGCGCCGCCTCCGGTGCCCCCGCCCGCTGGGCAAGGCAACGCGATCCGGCTTCAAAAGCAGATCGTGATCGATCAGTTCGGCTACCAACCGGCGATGGCCAAAGTGGCGGTGCTCGCGCATCGTGAACGCGGTTGGAACACGGGCGAGCCGTACGAACCCGGGAAGGTCCTGGAGCTGAAGAAATGGGCTGACGGCAGCACCGTGTTCAAGGGTCCCGCCGTGCCCTGGAACGGCGGCGCGCTCGACGAGCGTGCTGGCGACCGCGGCTCTTGGTTCGACTTTTCGAGCGTGCGCGAAGCTGGCCTGTACTACGTCTTCGACGGCCAAAACGGCGTGCGCTCTTACCCCTTCGAGATCGGGGCAGACGTCTATCGACGTGTACTGAAGACCGCGGTGCGCATGTACTATTTCAATCGCGCAAACTTCGCCAAAGTACCGCCCTACTCTTGCGTCGGCAAGCGCTGCTGGTCGTTGGCCGTGGACTACGTGGGCCCCGGGCAAGACCGAGAGGCTCGCAGCGTGCGCGAGCGCGAAAACCCGAAAACCGCGCGCGATCTGAGCGGAGGGTGGTGGGACGCGGGCGACACCAACAAGTACGTGACGTTCTCCGGCAACGCCGTGCACCCACTGCTCACCGCCTACGAAGAGCATCCCTCGGCCTTCGGTGACGACTCCGGCATCCCAGAATCGGCTAACGGCACTCCAGATCTGATCGATGAAGTGATGGTCGAGATCAAGTGGCTGGAGAAGATGCAGCCGGCCGATCTGAAGGGCGGTGCGCTGCTCAAAGTCGGCATCGTCGACTACGGTGAACCGCGACCCGACGAGAGCAAGCTGAAGCGCTATTACTATCCGGGCGCCTGCTCTTCGGCAACGATCGTCGTGTCCGGTGAGTTTGCACACGCCGCGCTCGTCCTGCAGGGCCTCAACGGATACGCGGCAGACAGCGCGCGGCTCGTCAAGCGAGCGGTCGACGCCTGGAAATTCTTCCACGAAAACCCGAAGAGCGACGCGTGCGATGACGGCACGATCAAATCGGGCGATGCCGATGCACAACTGTCCGATCAGAGTCGAGCCGCAGTCGTCGCCGCAGCGTATCTCTTCGCGTTGACCGGTGAAGCGCAATACGACGACTACCTGAAGAAGAACTATGGCTCCCTGCGGCCGTTCCAGGACGACCGCTGGTCCGTGTATGACCCGACGCAAGGTGACGCACTGCTCCGCTACGCCGGACTGCCGAACGCCGACCCGGTGACGAAAAGCGCGATCATGTCCAAGAAGAAGGCGCTGGCAGACAGCGCCGATTGCTATCGATTTCGACCAGAGCTCGACCTGTATCGGGCCTACATGCGGGCCGACTCATATCATTGGGGCAGCAACAACGCTCGAGCGGGCTACGGCAACACCAGCTACGATCTGGTGGCGTACGGTCTGGCATCGCCGGAGCAGGCCCGCAATTTCACCGAACGCGCAGCAGGCGTGCTGCACTCCTTCCACGGCGTAAATCCGATGCAGCTAGTGTATCTGACGAACATGTACGCCGACGGCGGAGACGCCTGCGCCGACGAGACCTTCCACGCATGGTTTCGCGATCACGACCCGCGCTTCGACAACGCGCGAACCTCGGTTCTGGGTCCGGCACCGGGATACGTCACGGGTGGACCGAACAAGCAATACTGCGAGGGCCAAGACGCGGGTCAGTTTGCGTGCGCCAAATCCCCTATCCGTGATCAGCCGCCGGAAAAAGCGTACCTCGACTCGAACACCGGCTGGGAGCCGAACAATCCCTACGACAAGTCCTGGGAGTTGACCGAATCTGGGATTTACTATCAGGCGTCCTACGTGCGCCTGCTCTCCAAATTCGTGAACTGATTCACGGCTTCACTGGCCGCGCTCGACATCCGCGACCACGCACAGGTGGTCGGAAACGCCGTTGCAGCCGACAGCGAACGAGGTGAAGCGGAACTCGGGACTGGACATGATGCGATCCAATCGCAAAAAGGGTCGTTTGTCCGGAAATGTGTACCCGAAACCCCAGCTCGCTGCGCGGAAGGCGTCCTGATAGTGGCCCAAATTATTGCGCAAAATGCTGCTCAAGCCCGGCAAGTTCGTGTCGCCAGCAACGATCACGGAGACTCGCTCGTGCGCGGCCAAGTCCGCCGCCGCGGCGATTTGCAGCGCGCGCAGCCCGGTGTTTCCGCCCAGATCCGCCTCAGGGTCACCCTTCAGGAACGCGCCAGTCCGAAGTTGGTGCAACACATCGCGAAACCGAGACACATGCAGCGCGCCGCGGGGAGAAATCGGGTGCACGCTGTAGAAAGCGATCACACCCAGCGGAGTCTGGATCAAGTAGCGCATGAAGCGCGGCGAGCGATCGCGCCCGTAGTAGGGCAGCCGAGCGGGCTCAGTCGCAGCTAGGATTGGAAAGCGACTGGCGATCGCGAATTGAGTCGATGCGTGCACGTGCGGGTAGCGCGCACGTAGCTCCTCGGCGAGCTGTCCACCTCCGAATTGGCCCTCCTGAATGAGTACGATGTCCGGATTGTGCGCGCTCACCTGCGCGACGATCGCAGTGGCGCCGGAATACCCCGAGTTCGCATTGAAACTGAGCAAGCGCAAGGAACGCGCTTCGGGATTTTTGGAACTCGACCCGGGCAGGACGAGGCCCATCAGCGGAAACACGCTCAAGACCACGGCCAGCAGCTGGCTCCAGAGCAGGCGCGGCTCCCGAGCCAGGAGCAAGCCGAACAACAGGAACGGCAGCGGGGCGAGCAGCAGCGCCCGAGGCATGTACAGCAATGCGGTTGTCACCCACCAGCTCTCCCCCACGAAGTACAGGAGTAGCAGGAGCACACCTAGACTTGCCGGGTACGCGTAGGCAATCAGGACCAACAGCTTGCGCCCTGCGCGACGGCGTTTGCTCCGAACTGGTGGCCTTTGAGCGGGGTTCTTCACGATCCGTCGCAGTACTTTCTGTTTCCGGCGTTGTGAGCTTGATGGAGACGCAAACGCCGAGCTACCATACTTCAGTGGTGACTCGTTGGTTCCGGCAACTTTCTTCGGCCCCTGTTCATTCTGGCGCCTTCGCGCGTGCCGTAGGCATCTCCCTGTTGCTTGCCACGGCCAGCGTCGGCTGCGCCGGCCCCGGGCAGTTCACCTGGTACAGCGAGCTGCCCAAGAGCGAGTGGGAGTCCATCCGCGGCGAATACGTGATCGCGATCGGCGATTCGATCAGCATCCGCGTCTATGAACAAGACGGCGTCTCGGGCAGTTTCAAGATCCGCCGAGACGGCCGCATCTCGTTGCCCCTGGCCGGGGAAATGATGGTTGCCGGCAAGCACCCGTCACGGCTGGCACGCGAGATCGAAGGGCTGCTGAAGCAGTTCATCGTCAGCCCGAAGGTCACGGTGAACATCGAGTCCTCGCAACCGGTCACCGTGACGTCGGTCGGTGAGATTGGTCACATCGGGACCATCACCCTGGAGCCTCCCGCGCAGCTCATTCAAGCGCTGGCCCAAGGCGGCGGCCCGAGTGACTTTGCCGACAAGTCACGGATTTTCGTACTGCGCCAGTTTCCGACCTTCCGGCGCATTCGTTTTACCTACGACGCCATCATGCACAACGACGGTGGCGCTGCCACGTTCCCGATGCAGACGGGGGACGTGATCTCGATCGAATAGGCGGAGTGGGTGCGACAGATTGGCCCAAAAGAGCCGGCCTCGCCCGCGCTGCGTCGGCGGCAAAGCTCGGCTGAAGGTGGGCCGCAACTGCGCGGTAGACGTTACCGGTGCGACGAGCTATCGCTGAAAATACCCGCCGTGATCCCGTCTTTTGCAGCCATCACCAAAGCCAGAGGGAGTGCCTGGAGCGTCGGTGTGGCCAGGCAGGTGTTCGGGCGGTGTCCGCCGTTTACGGCGGCGCGGTTGACGACCAATACACTGCGCTTGCTCGGGGTCCGCATCGGCACCGCTTCGGTATTCTGGGGCATGCCCGATTTGGCTGGGGAAGGTGACGTCTGCTCGAGACTGCGCATCGGCACGTACTGCGGCTTCAATGTGCGCACCTATTTCGAGCTCGCAAACGAAATCACGATCGGAGACCACGTGGCTGTCGGACAAGACGTGATGTTCCTGACACGCGGTTACGACAGCTCGAACCCAGCGCAACGCGGGGGCGCCACGATTTCGGCGCCGATCGAAATTGGCAACGGCGCGTGGTTGGGCGCGCGCGTCACCGTGATGCCTGGCGTGAAAATCGGTCCTGGTTCGGTAATTGGCGCGTCGGTGGTGGTCAGCAAGGACGTTCCCGCGAACATGCTCGTCATGGGCACCCGGACCATCTCACTCGCCAAGTGGCGTTGATGCCTTCGAGGAACTCAGATGGATAGAACCGAAGTCAAGGCGACGGGCTGGCAGCGAATCAAGGTCTTGTTTCATGAAGAAACGTTCGGTTTTCATCCGCGTTTGGTTGCGCTGAACACCGTCGTCGGCTTCCTGCCCCGACACCGAGCGGCGCATGCGCGGGCTCGCCTGTTTTCATTGGCCGGTTTTCGCATCGGCGAAGGTACGCGGCTGGCTGCGGCGCCCAAGATCAACGGCGGGGACAGCTTGTTTTCCAACCTCGTCATTGGCGAGGATTGCTGGATTGAAGTTGACTGTGTGTTCGATCTCGAAGAGCGCGTCACGATCGGCGATCGCGTGACCATCGGCCCCGGGGTGATGATTTTGACCAGCACCCACGAACTGGACATCCGCGAGCACCGCGCGGGCGTAGTGCAGCGCTTTCCAGTGAGCATCGGGGATGGCGCTTGGCTCGGAGCACGATGCACGATTCTACCTGGGGTCAGCGTGGGCACCGGAGCGGTTGTCAACCCTGGCTCGGTCGTCAACAAGGACGTGGCTCCACATACCCGAGTGGGGGGCATCCCCGCTACACAGGTCGAGGTGCTCCCCGGTGCTGAACAGACAGCGCGGTGAGCCAGCGCGCTGCGTCGCCCACAAACCCGCGGCGCGGGCTCTAAACGTTCAAACGCGCCTGTTTCCACCCGTGCGGCTGGCCGCAGCCTCGATTCGAGCCTATGTTCAATGACGGAGCAGTAATTGAGCAACGTGCGAATCGACACCCAACCCCGTGATCACCGGGAAGCGCTTGCGGTCGCGCCCGAGGCTCGCCTTGAGCCTTGGCGGGATCCTGAATGGCAACGGTTGTGGCTGGCCATCGAGAGTCAGCCGTGGCGTTCGTTGGCGCTGGTCCCGGCCAGCGAAGGCGCTGCCTTGGAGTTCTCGCTGATCGTCGCCGTCACCCTTTCGCGGACGGGCATGATTCATCTGGGGCGGCCGTTGCAGGTGGCAGACGCGACGCAAGTCCCGCTGGACCAGCTGGTGCGTTTCCTGAGTGAGGTGCGGCGCTGCACCAACGACGGCGAGCGACTTTTGGTTGCCCTTCCGCCCATCGGCAATAGCCCAATCACCGCCTCGATCGCCCAGACGGTGGACGCCGCGTTACTCTGCGTTCTGATGGATAAGATGTCGTTCGCTCGGGGCAAGCGGACGATCCAGACGGTCGGGAAGGCACGTTTCTTGGGCTCAGCGATGTTCCATGCCCAGCAGATCGCTCAGGCGGGGAGCACACTCTAGAGACCTCTATCCTCACTGGAACGCGGGGGCAAGGCACACTGCGCGGGAGGCCCTGGGCGGCCGCGACGTTAGCGATTAGCCCAGAGTCATAGTAAATTGTCGCACGCTGCCATGAAGATTTCTGAAAAAGAGCTCGATCAAGCCAAGCTTGATTTCGAAAGGGACGGATACGCGGTCTTGCGCGACGTCGTGTCCAAGGCACGTCTGTCTGCGTTTCGAACGCGGCTGATGGAAGAATTCGAGGTTTCCAAGCGCTCTGGAGCGTTATTTTCCGGCGGCGGGACGCTCTCCGGCCACCTCAATTGCTTCCCAGGCGTGGAGTCGCGCTTCGCGTACGAGGCGCTCGAGGAGCGCGGTGTGCTGGATCTGCTGAAGGCCGTTTACTCGCAGCCGGCCGCGCTCCGCATGGGGCTCAACCTGAATTTGCCGAACAGCGTGGCGCAGCACTACCATATGGATGGCGTGTTCGCCGAAGACTTCATGATCGCCAACGTCGCGGTCGTGGACACGGATCTGGTAAACGGAGCGATCGACGTCTTGCCTGGAACGCACAAGCGCTTCTACAAGTTTTGGCAGTACGCCTTAGGTCGCGAGTATCGAGGCACCACGCGCCTGCCGTTGCAGCAAGGGGACGTACTGCTGCGTACGTCGCGGCTTTGGCATCGTGGCATGCCCAATCGCAGCCAAGCTGCCCGCCCCATGCTCGCCCTCACCTTCGGCGAGAAATGCGCGCCGACCGGTGATCCGTTTCAAACCAACGAGGGGCGCATCGCGTTCGAACCCAATTGGTACAAGACCAATCTCGTCGGCCAGCTGCGCGAGCGCGCTTTCATCGCCGCGCCCATCACTTACTCGGCCTACCGCTTCGTGCGCTCGCTAGTCGGGAACAAGGGCTACGCCGCATAGCCGTCAGCGCTGGGCCAAGACGCTCTCGTACGCAGTGGCGGCATCGGCGGCCATGCGTCGGGCGCTGAAACGCGCGAGCACCTGGGCTCGCCCGTATTCACCCATCTTGGCCCGCATTTCCGGGTCTCTGAGCAGGCTGACGATGTTCGAGGCCAGGCCGCGAATATCTTGGGGCGCGGACAAGAGCCCCGAAAGACCGTGCTCGACCACTTCCGGCGTGCCGCCGTTATCGAGCGCAACGATCGGCTTCTTCATCGCCATCGCCTCCAAGAAGACCAAGCCAAAGGGCTCTTCGAAGCTCGGCATAGTGAACAGATCGCAAGCTGCCATCACCCGCGGCACGTCCGAACGCGGTCCGGTGAAGATCACATCTTGCTCGATGCCCAAGCTACGCGCGAGCGCTTTGAGCTCTGTCGTGAACGAACCACCTTCCACTTCTTGCGCGTCCGCGCCCACGATCAATAGGCGTACGATGGGTAGCTCGCTCCGCACCAGCGCGAAAGCACGTAGGAGTTCGCGCTGGCCTTTCCAGGAAAAGAGTCGAGACACCGAGGCCAGAACCAGTGCGTCGTGCGGCACGCCGAGTTCGCGACGCAGTTGGGCACCGTCGACGCTCGGATCCCATTTCGAAGGATCGATACCGTTCAGGATGGTGTGGATGGCCGCTTCCGGCTTGCCCATGTCGAGCAGCGTGCGAGTGACGTAGCGCGAAATGCTGAACACGGCGTCCGCGCGTCGCACGCCCCACTTAGCCAGGGCGCTGTATTCGTCCGACCACTTGACGTGCACGTGGACCACCGACCGCGCGCCAGCAAGCTTGGCCAGGCCGACTCCATAGGTCGCGTCCCGTGGCCTTTCCGTGCTGTGCACGATGCGGATACGCTCGCGGGCCACGTACTGACGGAGGGCGACAAAATCCGCCGAAAACGCGCCCGCAGAGCGCAACGCCTGAACCACGGAGCGCACGTCGCGTTGGCCCAGCGTCGGCGCAAAGCGAGTTGGGCGGAGCTTGATCTCGGGGATGGTGCGAAGCTTCACCAAGGAATCCGGCTCGCGCTCACCGCCGCCGTCCGTGCAAGCGACGTGCACGTCGAATCGATCGCGATCCAAGTTGCGGATGATGTCCGAGTGGACGGCCGCATCGGCGCCAAAGCCGTCCTGGGCGAAGATGAACAACACCCCAATCTTCTCGCTCACGCCGCTCGCCTTTCCAATGCCTCGCCCGGCGCTGCACTGGCGTGGGAGATACCGTTCACGTCACAGATCACCACTCTTGAGCTCCGAAGCAAGCCGGTCGCTCGCACGCGCCGCCAATGTCATCGACGTCAACACCGGGTTCTTCTCGGGATTGGTCGTGAAGACCGACGAATCGGCCACGACCAGGTTGGGCGCAGCGTGCATGCGGCCCCAAGCGTTCAACATGCCGAACTCGGGCGAAGCGTGCATGCGACAGGTGCCAGCATAGTGGTTGGAGTTGCCTACCGGCTCGATCCTCCAGACGTCGAGCCGGGGCTCGAAGCCCGCTCTGGCAAACAAGCTGACGATTTGGTCGCGCGCTTGCTCCAGCACCCGTGCAGCTTCCGGGGGATGACGAATGTGGAGCGTGAGCCCGGGCGCGCCGTTCGTGCTGGCCACGCTCGGGTCGAGCGCGATGAAGTTGTCGCGGTTGGGCGCCATCGTGCCGAACACGCTGAAACCAGTCGACAGCGATTGGCCCAGGTGGCCCTTCAGCAGGCCGCGCGCGACGATCGCCGCGCCGCTCCACTGCATGCCGGCAGCGGCGTATAGTGGCGTGGATCGATCGATCGCCGCACGCGTGATGTACGCCGCGGGGTAGATGCCGATCGGCGAGGCGAGGCTGAGCACGATTTTGGCGATTGGGTGGTCGTTCAGGTAACGGCCGAGCACGCCGTGTGTATTGCCGAGCCCATCCGGAAAATCAGCGCTCTTGGACTGGAGCAACACTTGCGGCGTGTTGAACGCGCCGGCAGAGAGGACCACGGCGCGGCAAGTGATGCGTTCCTCGCGGCCACTGACGGCATCCCGGAACACCACCGCTGCCACGCGGCGCCTGTGCGAATCCCATTCGAGGCGCTGCACGTGTGCGCCAAAGCGCACGGTGAGCCCACCCTTCCTCTGCTCGGGCCGAATCAAGCGCACGAACGAATTGAAGGCCGTGCCGCTCCAGGTGAGCGATGTATCGGCGCCGTACGCGTAGGGCATGGCCACGACCGAGCGCCCCTGACGAGGCGCGTCCTCTTCGAGCGCCGCCCACTCGCTACTGAGCTCCCAGGCATGACGCACGTTCCCGGCTGGAAGTTGCGGCTTGTCGGCGCTCGAGCCCGCGATGTGCAGCAGCGGCTCGACCCGAGTGTACCAGGGCGCCAGCTCGTCATAGCCGATGGGCCAGGTCGCCTCCGCGCCGGCACGCTCGGCGTCTGCGAAGTCTTCGGCAGAAAAGCGTGGGACCGCGCAGCTCCAATGGTTGCTCAAGCCCCCGGGCGAGAGGTCCTCGAACAGCATCGCATCCGGATCACCAGTTTTGCTGACGCCCTCGCGTTGCGCGAGCGAACCGCGACGCTTGGCCACGGTCAACCCGCGAATGCGAAACGTCAGCCCGCGAGCGGCACGTTCCAACCCCGCCTCGAGGACCAGCACCTCGATACCGGCCCGACGGAGGAACACTGCCGCAGCCGCTGCTGGCGGGCCGCTTCCTATCACGACGACACGGTTGTCTTCCACGCTTCCAGCCTATACCACGGCAAAGTTTTGCAATGCACGACCGAGTGCCCCGCGGGCGCGGGATCGCGATTTGCCGAAGTTCTCCAGGGAGTGATACTGCACGCCATGCGGCTCAACGCTTTCGGCAAGACCGATCTCAAGGTGTCGGAGTTTGGCTTCGGCTGTGCACGAATTGGCGGCGTGTTCCAGGGTGATCCACAGAGCTTCGTCCGGCTGCTGGCCGTCGCGCGCGACGGTGGGATCAACTTCTTCGACACCGCCGACATGTACAGCCAGGGCGAGAGCGAGTCGTTGCTTGGCCGCGTCTTCGGCAAGCGGCGCAGCGAAGTGATCATCACGACCAAGGCAGGCTATTGCCTACCGGGCCGTCGCAAGCTCGCGGGCCGCCTGAAACCACTGCTCCGGCCGGTGATCAAGGCCCTGGGTATTCGCCGCGATCGTCTGCCGACGATGGCGCGTGGCACGATCGCACAAGACTACTCGCCCGCGTATCTGACACGCGCGCTCGAAGCGAGCCTACGACGCCTACGCACTGATTACGTCGACCTCTTTCAGCTTCACAGCCCCCCGGTCGAGGTCGTGGAACGCGGCGATTGGGAGCCGGCCTTGGAGGACTTGAAGCGCGCGGGGAAGCTGAGATACTACGGCATTTCCTGTGATTCGCCGGAGGCGGCGCGCGCGGCGCTGCGCTTCCCGAATGTGTCGTCCTTGCAGTTCGCGTTCAGCTTGCTGGAGCCGGGCGCGCTCGAAACCATCTTGCCCACAGCGCGTGCGCAGCAGGTCGCCTGCATCGCCCGTGAATGCCTGGGCAACGGACTGCTCGCCAAAGCGGAGGCTCACGCGCTCGATCTCGAGCCCTACTGCAGCTCGCCGGAGCAAGCCCAGCTCAGGAAGAAGCAGCTGCTCGAGTTGCAGGATCGAGCCGCCGAACGAGGCGTTTCACTCACGCGGATGGCACTGGAATTCGCCAGCCGCACGGATGGAATTTCAGTGGCGCTGCTTGGGGCGAGAACCCCCCAACAGCTTCGTCGCCTGCTCGACGAGTCACCGGGCTAACTGCGAACGCCGAACGCCGTGGTTGGCCTGGGCCATCGAACGGGAAGCGAGTCGCGCGGGACGAACCGCCGCGGCTGGGCAGACGTTTCGTTTCTGTTGTCCGGGAGCACAACTCGGCTTGGGGGGCGTGAACCAGAGCCTCTTCCCACCGAGCGGAACATGAGGTATTGGAAGTAAGGTTGGTAAAGGATCGAATAGATGCAGTCGGTCACTAAGGGAATGGTTCAGGTTGCCGGAAGCACTTACCGTATCGTTCGCATGTATCGCGGGCAGTACAGCGTGATCCGCATCCTCGACGACCAGCGCGTTGGCAGCTTCAGCGCTCGCCCCGCAGCGACCGTCGTCGCCGAAGGCATCGAACCCGCTTTGCTGCGCGAAATCATGCGCGTGGCCATCCAAGGTGCCAAGACGAGCTGGGCGGGCCACCTGGCTCTCGGGTGAATGCCCGAGCGTGAATGAGTCAGGGAGCGAAGCCAGTGCTAGTCGCTGGGCCACCAGGCCGGCCTCCTCGCGTTCCGGCGTTCTATAAGCGCCGGCGCAAGCGCAATAACGAGATCGGCCAACTGCTGATCCGCAACGGCGTGATCACGCCCGAGCAGCTGCGGCAAGCGCTGCGCATCCAATCGGAGAGCGGCGGGCACGTCGGAGCGATCTTGCGTCGCATGGGCGCGTGCGATTCGCGCGCGATCGCCGACGCCTTGATTGAACAGGTCCGCGTCGCGCGCGGCAACGGGATGGGGATGGCGACTCGCGCGCGCCAAAATCCATCGATCGTCGGGCTGAACGTCGTGTGTCGCCCCGGCCTGTCACGCGCGCTGTTGCTCTTGACGGACTGGGCAACCCTGAGCCTAGCGGCCGGCTTGGTCGGCGCGATCGTCGCAAGCGACCAGTTGACGCGCGCCCAGCGCTTCAGCGTGATCGCGCTCGTGCCGATGTGTATCGCGGCGCTCACCGCGGTGCAGATGTACGGGCTGACTCCGCCTAGCCCGTCGGAAGAAATCCGGCGCTGCACGCTGACCATTTCCCTGATTTATGTGGGCTCGTGGGCGATCGCCGTCTCGCGTAACGGCGCTTTTCAGAACATGCCCCACCTCGCCTGGCTGGTTGGCTGGGTCACTTCTGTCGTGCTCGTGCCGGTCGGCCGCGGCCTACTGCGCTCGAAGTTCGCCAAGTGCTCCTGGTGGGGACAGCCGGTGGTGGTTTTCGGAGCTGGCAAGGTGGGTCGGGCGGTGGTCAGTACCCTGCAGCATCGACCCCAGCTCGGCCTCAAGCCCGTCGCGATCTTGGACGACGATCCGACCAAGCACGGTACGGTCCGTGCGACCTGGGGCGACGAAGACCTGATGGTCCAGTCCGTGCGCCAGGGCCCCGAGTCTTCGCATGCCGCCGCCAAGCCGGACGACTTCGAAACGCCTTCGCAGCGCTCCGTCTTGGAACAATTCGCAGAGGTCGAGGGCGTGCCTATCGTAGGCGGCCTCGAGCTCGCACCGATCCTCGCCCAGCGCCTCGGCATTCGCTCGGCTGTGATTGCGATGCCAAAGCTCGACTCGGCGACCCTGCTCGGAGTCATCGAACGCTATGCCGAAGGCTATTCCAGCGTACTGGTGATTCCGGATTTGTTCAACGTCGCGCACTTCGGCACGCCGACGCACAGCCTAGGCGGTGTGCTCGGGATCGAAGTGCGACGACAGCTGCTGCTCGCAGGTCCGCAGCTGGCCAAGCGCTTGATGGACGTCGTGCTGACCACGCTGGGTGGTCTGCTGATTTTGCCATTCGTGTTGGTGCTTTCGATCCTGATCAAGCTCGACTCACGCGGTTCGATCTTCTATCGCCAGAAGCGCCTGGGCCAAGACGGCGTGCGATTCCTGGCGTTCAAGTTCCGCACCATGTACGGGGACGGCGAGCAGCGGCTGCTCGAAGTGCTCGCCAACAATCCGTTGATGCGCGCCGAGTACGAGCAGTTCCACAAGCTCACCATCGACCCGCGCGTAACGCGAATTGGGCGCGTGCTGCGCAAGTACAGCTTGGACGAGCTGCCTCAGATTTGGAGCGTGTTCGTCGGCGACATGAGTCTGGTCGGGCCGCGCCCGTACCTGGAGCGCGAAATCCCCGAGATGAACGGGCAAGAAGCGGTCATCCTGCGTGTAAAACCCGGCATCACAGGCATCTGGCAAGTCACCGAGCGCAACGCTTCGACTTTCGAGCAACGGGTTCAGCTCGACGTGGAGTACGTGCGGAGCTGGTCGCCGTGGCTGGATCTGTACGTCCTCGCGCGCACACTGCCCGTCGTTCTCGGGGGCACTGGCTCTTGAGTCTGAACCCACTGTCGCTGCCTCGGGTCAGAATCGGCAAGCTTCCACTGGACGTGGTCGACTTCGAAGGGGCGCTCGATGCGATCGATCGCCTCGTGCGCGCAAAGAACGGCGGCACCGTGTTCACGCCCAACGTCGATCACGTCGTGATGGCCGAGCACGATGAACGCTTCCGGACGGCGTACGCAGCGGCCGCATTGTCGCTGGTGGACGGCACGCCGGTGCTGTGGGCATCGCGCTTGCTGCGCACGCCGTTGCCCGCAAAAATTTCCGGCTCGGATCTGGTGATGCCGCTCTTGCGTCGCGCAGCCGAGCAAGGCTATCGGGTGTACTTCCTGGGTGGAGCTCCGGGCGTGGCTGATTTGGCCAAGAGCAAACTCGAAGCCTCCCTGCCAGGCATTCAGATCGTGGGCACCGATGCGTCGCGCATCGACGTCAACGCCCTCGGCGACGCGGACGAGGTGACCGAACGCATTCGCCGCGCCGAACCCGACCTAGTGCTGGTCGCCTTGGGCGCGCCGAAACAAGAGATCTGGAGCCACACGCGGGCCGAACGGCTCAAGCCTGCGGTGCTGATCGGCGTCGGTGCTAGCCTCGATTTCGTGGCAGGCACGCAAAAGCGCGCGCCGAACTGGATGTCCAAGGCCGGCCTCGAGTGGCTGTACCGTCTGGCACAAGAGCCGCGTCGCCTGGCCGCACGCTACCTGCTGCGCGACCCGGAGTTTTGTTTGATCCTGCTGCGGCAACTGGCGCAGGGTTCGAAGCCCGGCTGAGCACGCTTGCCCTCAGGGGCTCGTTACCACGGTTTGCAGGCGCCTTTCGCGAAACAGCGCCTGCAATTGCGCGAGCGCGGGGGAGCCCTGTTTGCCGCATACGTAGACCACGCCGTTGGCAACCGCGTCGAGCGCTTGCGACTCGACCGGGAGCGACGCGCCAGGTCCGTCGATGACGATGAAGTCGTAATAGTTCCGAAGATCCGCGAGGCCTTCGGAGAATTGCCGCGAGAGCAAGAGCCCGGGCGAGCGCATCATTCCCTCGGCGAGCACGTGCAGCGCCTTGCCGCAACTGACCACGGTCCAACGCCGCTCGGCGTTACCGTTGATGCGGTCACGCAGCTGCTGCGAGAAGCCGGCACTCATCGGCATGTCGACGTGCATCAAGCGGTGCACGCGCGGTGCCTGCATGTCGCCGTCCATCAATAGGATTCTTGGGTGCCCCGACTCGGCCAAGGCCAGCGCGAGCTCAGCCGCGACGCGCGACTTCTGCTCCAAAGATTCCGGCACGCCCACCACCAGCACGATGAAGCAACCCTCGACGGCAAGCGGATACAGTTGCTCACAAACCGGACGACGCAGCGCCGGCTTCAGCGTGGGGTCCGGCGCCCAATTGCTCGGCGTCGGCCGCACGATGCTGACCGTGTTCTCTGCTGGCGGAACCGAGCTCACGTAGCTGTACCGCGACTGCGAGGTGGGAGCGACCGACGGGGAGCGGGAGGGCAACGGAGAGCGCGGCGGCACCGGCGAGCCCGGCGCCGCCGGCGGCGGCGACGGTTCCGGAGTCCGCGCTCTCGTTTCACCGCGCAGCGCAGCGCTCTCCTTCAAGAGCAGCTCGGGCATGAACGAACCGAGTGGCTGCGTCACCTTCATCTGACTGCGCGGCCTCGAACGCGGGGAAACGCTCGCGGGCAGGTGGGCCGGCGGCATTTCCGTCGCCGCTGGGGGTCGCGGCGCGCTCGACGCGGGTCGCCCTGGAGGCGGTTCAGAACCAGGGCGGACCACCGCGAAGCCAGGCACCGCGTGCGCGCGGATCTCTTCATCCCAAGCACGCGCGGCGGATGCCAGCACGGGGTCGGTTTGAGGATCAGCGGCGAGGGGATTTTCGGCCGGTGGCAGCACCAGTGTGGACGCAAAGCGACGCGGCGGCGCAGCCGCTGGCGGCGGGTTACTCGAAGGCTGATTCCTGCCCTCCGCGTGGGCAGCCGCCGGCCGCCGATTTGGCAGCGGCTGGGTCTGGTTGAACGGTGCCGGGGGTGACGAAGAAATTGGGCGCTGCGGGACGGGAACGATCGGCGGCGCGTCGCTCGGCGGTGGCGGTTGATACGAGGGAACGCTTGGCCCGAGCCCCGAGGGAACGGCAGGCGCCGGAGGCAGCTCTACACTCAGCGCCTGCGGCCCCGCTGGCGGAGGGCGGCTCGACTTCGTGCGACGCTGCTGGGTGGCTCGTGCCACGAGCGTGAACGCCGTACCCAAGCCGCCCCCAAACACTACGCCAAAAAACAGCAATAGCGGCCGATTCGGGTCAATCGGCGCAGTGGGGGTCGGGGCAAGGCTGGCGATCCGAGCCAGCAGCGCCGGCGAAGCCACCGGCGCCTCCGCGCCGGCTTTGGTCACGGCCGCGAGTAGCCGCCTCCACTCGGCGCGCAACTCCGGAGACAGGACCTTACCCGGCACCTTGGCATTGAACGCTTCGCGGCGCGCGTTGAGCGCGGAGTTGATCTCGGCCAAGCGGCGGCGCAAAAGCGTCGGTTGAGACTCTTTGGGCTCGAGGTACGGGTTGTCCGAACCGCGCCCATTCTCCAGATCCGTTAAGCGCTTCTCGAGGTTGGCCTTCTCGGCGTGGAATGCAGAAAGTGCAGGGTCCTTGTCGGGCGACTGCCCGCCCGGCGTCGCTTCGGCGGCAGCTTCGGGATGCAACGCCAAGAAGGCGGCCAGCTCTTGGGTCTGTTGCTGGCGTTTCAGCTCACTTTCACGCTCCGCGCTGCGATCGATCAGGACGATCGGCGCCAATTCGAAGGCGTGGCGTGCCAAGTCATTGCAGGCACGCTGGACGCGCGCCTTGTCAGTGTCACGGTAGCCGATGCTGAAGACGCGGGCGTCGCTGGTATCAATTTCGAGCGATCGTCGAACCAAACTCGCCGCAGCCGCCCGTGCTTCAGGCGCCTCCGACGCAGCACGCTCCTTCGCGAGGCGCTCGAGCATGACGCGATCGAGGATAGCCTCGCTCAGGCGACGCGCGGCTTCGAGGGGCTCCGGCAGCTTGGCCGGCACCGAAGGGGTCGCCGACTCGACGATCAACAGCGCACTAGTTCGATAAGTGGCCGGGGCAAGATACGCGTACGCCGCGAAAACCGCGAACACGATGGTCGCGATCAAAATACCGGGGCGTACTTGAGACATCGCTGAGAGACGGGTGGGTCTTCGGAGAACTCCGCTTGGCGGTATACCATTCCCGACCTCATTCATACCACTTCGCGGCGGCGCGGAAAGCGGGACAGCGGGAGAGGCCGACGCCACCACCGCTAAGAATTTCTCTGCTGGCTCGCGGCGATGAGGCAACGCGGCGGGTGTGGCGCAGGCCCGAGAAAAATTGACCAAGACCGTGGCTCGGTGCGCCAACGCTCAATGTCGGCCAGCCCCGCGCGCGGCCAAGAACTCCAAGATCTCGTTCACCGAGGACGATTCCAGCGCAAACAGACCGAATACTGCGGCGTCGAGGCGTTCGGCGAGCGCAAGGTCGAAACCGGAGCGCGTCAGCGTGGCGCTGATCTCGGCGACTTCGGCACGCCGGGCAGGATCACTCGGTGGCTCGGGCAGCGCCCGGAGGTGCCCGATTTTGACCTGCGGAAAAGTGGCTTGGCGCGCGTCGCGGCGGAGCGCGAGGTGCAGTGCCCGATACAACGAGCTGTTCAACAGTCCAACCACGAGGTCTGCCGGCAAACCATCGACGGCGAACCCGGCCAAGAGCGAATTGCGAAACGGCAAACCGCGATGCAAGGCCGCGATCGGGAAGCGCGCCGTTTGCCGAATGACGAAACGAACACGCTGGTAGTCGTCGCGATTCCTGAGCCGGCAGCGGGCCTTGGAGAGCGCCTCAGTATCCGGCGACAGAAACAACCGCGGTTCGCCCTCCGCGAACTCACGCACATCCCGCCCCTCGAGCAGCGGGTAGTAATGAATCGGGTCGGGCTCTGAGCTCCTTCGGAGCAGCTGTTTGCTGACCGTGCTGGTGGTTTGAAAACCCATTTCCCCAAACAGTTCGCGAGGGAAGCCTGGCGCTTTGGCGAGTTCGAGCAGCGCCGCAGGTGCTAGGACCTCAGCGGCCGAGCCGGCAGCTCGCTGACGTTCGGCGAGCCTGAATGGCTGCTCGTCGATATTCTGCGCCGAGACGCTGCCCGTGCTGGCTTCGGCAATCAGCGCAAAGCACGGCTGAGTCACCGAGGCGAAGGCGTCTTGCCCGAACTCGAGCATCGGCTCGCACGGTGTATGCGTCGCGCGCACGACTCGTCGCACCGCGCGATAGCCGTGCAGATCGGCGATCGGACTCGGCACCACCAACGCGACCGTACCCTGCGGAGCGAGCCTGAGCGCACGCTCGACGAACAGGCCGTGCAGCGTTGGATAGCCCTTGAGCGTGCGGTAGTGGTCGGCAAAATACGCCTTCCGCTCGGGCGGAAGCGGCTGCGCAGCGCGCCCCGCGTAGGCGACCCAGGGCGGATTGCCGATCACCAAGTCGAAGCCGCCGCGTTCGAATACCTCGGGAAATTCAGCAACGAAATCGAGCTTTCGGCTAGTCTTCGGCTCGGCCCTTCTTGCACCGAGTGGACCCGCCGAGAGATCATAGGGTGGCCCCAACAATGCGTCGCCCACACGCAGATTCTTACCGGCCTCTTGCAATGTCAGAGCGGGATCGGCAACGAACAGACAAAGTGCGGCTTCCGCGACCGCGACCGCGATCGGGTTGACGTCGACCCCATGCACGACTCGTGTCACGAGCGCTCGCCGCCGCTCAGCGCTCGGTCGCGCACCCGGTTGAAGCTGGAGCTCGCGCATCACTTCCAACAAGAACGCGCCGCCACCTACCGCAGGATCGCACACGCGAAAATCAATCACGAAGTCGTGGGCGCGGTGGGACGAGCTGCGGATACGTCGCTGGAGCGGCTCGAGCGCGCGCTTGACGACGACCTCGGTCAGCGCGCGCGGCGTGAAGAACGTGCCCGTCTGCTTGCGTCGCTTGCCTGATTTGAGCTCGAACCCGCCTTGTTCGCTGTGCCGCACGCCCTCGCCCAAGAGCAGCTCATACAGATTGCCAACCAGCTCGGCCGGGCAGGCCGCAAGATCGACGCCGTCGCTCCGGAGGCCCTCTTCGAGTTCCGCCCGAAATGCCGCCTCGACTCCGGCAAACGCGGGGGCAAAGTCCCAGCACAGGGCGCCGTCACGAATCAGGACACGGGTCTCGAAACGCGCGTCGAGCGGCGCAAACAAGCGACCCCCGGCAAAATCGCGCTCGTGCGCGAACAGCCCGCGCGCGCGCCCCAGGAGCAGCACGACGAAACGCAGCACGGCGACGGACAACGCCTCGTGCACGCTTTCGGCTTCGAGGCGCTTGCCCAGGAGCTCGGCTGGAGCGCGCGTCAAGGCTTCCAAGCCAGCCAGCATGGCCCTCCGGGCGCGCTGGTGAAAACAATACGCGAGTTCGGGATCCGAGAGGCTCATCAACGACTCGAAACGAGGCGCCGCCCGAGCTCCAAAGCCGAGCGCATGCCACCTGCGTCCGCTACTCCGGTCCAAGCGATGTCATATGCGGTACCGTGATCGACGCTGGTTCGGACGATCGAAAGGCCCATCGTCACGTTCACTGCATCGCCGAAGGCCACGAGCTTCATCGGGATCGTCGCCTGATCGTGATACATCGCAACCACTCCCTGATAAACGCCCGCCGCGGCCTTGCGGAACGCGGTTTCAGCGCCGAGGGGCCCGAGCAACTCGGCGCGTCGGCCCAGGCGCTTGGCTGCCGAACGGATGCCGGGCACAATCGCCGTACGCTCCTCTTGGCCTAGAAGCTCACTCTCACCGGCATGCGGGTTCAGCGAGCAAATCGCAATTTTTGGGCGCTTTTTTCCGAGTGCCATCAGCAGTTCCGCGAGGTAGAACGCAGAGTCACTGACGCCGAGTGGGGTGAGTGCCTTGGGTACCTTGGAGATCGGTAAATGGGTGGTCACTAAGCTCGTGACCAGGGGCCCTGCCGCAAAGCACATCACGCTCAGAGGGGCGTGATCCAGGTCCCGCAGCCACTCGGTATGGCCGAGGAAATGTCCGGCCCCGGGTACTCCCGAGTGCGCGATCGCGGCTTTGCTCACCGGTCCCGTCACCAGCGCACGGCGTGGCGCGGCCTTGACCAGCCGATAGGCTTCGTTGATATACGCGAGCTGCGCCGCGCCCGAGGCCGCGTTCGGCTTGCCTGGCCTGCGGTCCCGGGCGAGCAGCTTAGGGCCTACGCTGTGCACGTAGATGGCTCGAGGATCTCGACACTCTCCGTCGAAGACCCGCAGGCGCTTAGCAGACACTTTGACCAGCTCTGCCGCCTCGCGCAGCATGTCCCAATCGCCGACCAGCACCGTACCGGACACGGTCGCTGCCGCTCGCAGCGATACCTCGGGACCAATTCCGCACGGGCAGCCCACCGAAACGACGAGCAAAGCGGTCTTGGTCGGTGCTGCAGAACGGGCCATCGCCGGTCCGAGTATCAGAGCCAGTAGAGCCGCGCAAAGAGCGCTTGCCGATCGCGACGAAAGCCGCGGGAAAAGCCCCGATCAGCCGGAATCGCAGATCGCGGGGCGGCTGGGGGCCGGGGTTGGACGCCGAAGGCTGAGCCGGACGCGGCGCGCTCGGTGACCATCAACCAAAGGTCAGCGAAGTAACTCGACCAACCAAAGAGGCGTGAAGCGTGCCGTGACCACGACTGCGCCGATCAGCGCCACACAGGTCAAGCTCTTGCGGTCGCTCAGCGCGAACTTGACGGGATCCTCTTGCATCTGGCCGCGCCCCGCCAAAAGCCAGATCCGACCCAGCCAATAGAGCAATGCCGGTAAGACCAACCATAAAAGGCCCGGCTCTCGATAGGCCGCGCGCACGGTACTGCTGTCCACGTAGAGCATGAACACCAACGCGGCCACGTAGCCACTGGCCGTACCCATGCCGGTGACCATCGGCAGATCTACCCGCGAGTAACCGCGATTTTTGACCTGCTCGTCGTTGGCCAAAGCGTGCAGCTCCACGAAGCGCTTGGCAAACGCGAGGCTCGTGAACAAGAACATCGAAAAGCCGAGCAGCCAGGCGCTGACGCGAACGCTCGAGGCTATGCCGCCGGCGAGGATACGATGGGTGTATAGGCCGGCGAGCACGAGCACGTCCAACAAGAGCAAACGCTTCAGGTACAGCGAGTAGGACACGGTGCCGACGAAATACAGCGCCAACATCGTCACGAACGCGTTCGGTAAGAACATCACCGCGAGCGCGAAGCTCAGCAGTAAGAGACCAAAGAAAATCGGAAAGCCAAAAATGGTCGGCAGCGCGCCGCTGGCGAAGGGGCGCTTGGCCTTGGACGGATGAATGCGGTCCGCGTCGAGGTCGAGCAGATCGTTGAAGACGTAGCCGGCCGACGCACAGAGTGAAAACGTTCCAGCGGCCAGGATGCCGTAGCCGATCGTCGCCAGCGAGTGGGTGTCGGCCAGCATTGCGGGCACGACCACGAGCGCATTCTTCGCCCATTGATGCGGGCGCAGCTCCTTGATCAAGGCGCGCAAGACGCTGGGCCGGCGAGAGAGCACCTGCACTTGCTTCAGGTCCCCGAGCGCCGACGCGGCGCCGGGAGCCGCGCCCACCAAAAAGCCGCGCGCTGCACTGGTCAGCGCGGGCCGATCGGCAACGGAGTGGCCGATATAGTCGAAGCCCTGGGGGAAGGCGGCCTTCAATGACTCGGCGGTCGCCGAGGCGCCCGCAGCGGGATCGCTGAAGTAAACGGCATCGAACAAGCCCAGGTGGCTGGCCACGCGTTCCGCCAATTCGAGATCAGCGGACGCGGTCAGCACCACTTTGCGACCGGCGTCCCGGCAGGCTTGGAGCGAGGCGATCAAAGGCCTGCGATAGGGCAGAAAGGCGGCATCGAGCTTGCTGCTTTGCGCGACTCGACGCTTCAGGCGATCCGGACCGCTGAGCATCCAGAACGGCAAAGCCAGTGCAACCCACGGGCGCTGTCGAAAGAGCAGCGCAACCCGTTCTGAGAAGAGCTCGGTGGCGACCAAGGTGCCTTCGAGCGCGACGCACACCGGCCTCGCCAAGTCAGTTGGGTCATGTAAGGCGTCGAATGACGCTTCCGTTCGCATTCGCAGCATTCATAGCGATTCCGAGCCCGTAGCGAAATAGCCCGTAGCGGGATACACTTTCCGCGCCGGGTAAGCCGGCCCAAACGCGGGGTTATCGGCCCCACGTTTGGAGTGGCTCGAAGGAAGCGCGACCTCAGCCGGCTTCTTCCTCTACCTCTTGTTCTTCTTCGGGGTCCACTCGCTCCGGGCGCTCGCCGCGGTCGGCATTGCCCCCCCGACCCTTGTTGTCTTCGGTGTCCGGCGCTCGCAACTTGTAACCCGAACCGCGAAGGGTCTCGAGTGGTAGCGCGTCACCCAGCTTGGCCCGCAGACGCCGAACGTGGATGTCTACGGTGCGCGGGCCGCCTTCGTAACGGTTACCCCAAACACGCGCCAAGAGGTGCTCGCGAGACAGCACCTTGCCGCGGCGCTCACACAAGTAGGCGAGCAGCGCGAACTCTTTGGCGGTGAGTGAGATAGGACGGCCGTCGACGTAGACCTCGTGGCCCGCTTTATCGACTACGATACCGGCGACCTTGTGCCGCTCCTCGGTCGCGAATTCGCTGCGGCGCCACTCGAGCGCTCGGATGCGCCCGTAAAGCTCTTCAGGCACATACGGGTGTAGACAGAAGTCATCGAAGCCGCTCGACGGATCGATGCGGGCGATCTGCCCGACGGTCACCGCGATCAGCGCGCCCACGTTGTCGAAGTACGGTTCCTTTCGCACGGCGCGCAGCGCCGCGACGGCTAGATCGGGGCGGTCCAACGCCTCGAAAACCAGTGCTCGGGGGCGGATTTCGAGCTCGTCGTCATCGTCACCGATGAGTTCGACGGGATCGTCCCACAGGTCGAGGGTGCGCACGGTGGCGCCGAGTTGCCTCAGCGTCGACGACGCGCCCTCCTCCCGTTCGAGCATCGGGCCATGCCCAATGACCGCCACGAAGCTTTTCGCTCGACTAGAGGTAAACTCAGGAGATTTCGGTGCCACCAACGGTTATCCGCGCAATCTTGATGGTTGGGCAGCCCACGCCGACGGGAACGCTCTGGCCATCCTTGCCACAGGTCCAAATTCCATCGGAGATGGCCACGTCATTTCCAAGCATTGTTACATCACGCAATGTTTCTGGACCGTTACCAATCAGATTCACGCCTTTCAAGGGAGCAGTTAGTTTTCCGTCCTCGATCAGGTAGCTCTCGGTAAGCGAGAACACGAAGTCGCCGTTAGAAATATCGACCTGCCCGCCTCCGAATGTTTTCGCGTAAATGCCGCGTTTTACGCTGGCAAGCATCTCTTCGGGGTCGTGCGGACCCGCCAGCAGCACGGTGTTCGTCATCCGCGGCATCGGCGCGCAGGCGAAGTTTTCTCGCCTGCCATTGCCTGTGAAACCTACCCCGAAATGTTTGGCCGACAGGCGGTCCTGGAGGTAGCCGCGGAGAACTCCGTTTTCAATCAGGACACTCCGCTTGGGCTCCACGCCCTCGTCGTCGACGTTGATGGAGCCACGGCTTTGCAGGAAGGTTGGATCATCCACCACGGTGCACAGATCGCTGGCCACCGACTTTCCAACCTGCCCGGTGTAGTTGCTGGTGCCCTTGCGGTTGAAGTCTGCCTCCAGCCCATGACCGACGGCCTCGTGCAGAAGAATTCCGCTGTCGCCGGGAGCCAAAATCACTTCCATTTGGCCGGCGGGCGCGGGGCGTGCGTCGAGCAAGATCAGGGCTTGTTTGGCGGCCTGCTCGGCGTGCCATTCGGGTGAAAGGCCATCGAAATAGCCCAAAGTCATCCGCCCGCCGCCACCACTGCGGCCGGATTCCCGGCGGCCATCTTTCTCCGCAATCGCGCGGATCCCAAAGCGCATCAACGGTTGTACGTCGTGCACCAGCCGGCCGTCACTGGTCGCGATCAGGATTTCGCGTACTTCTTCCACGAACGAGGCCTCGGCTTTGATGATCCGCGGGTCGTGAGCCATTGCAGCGCGGCTGGCGCGCTCCAAAAGCGAGCGCTTATCCACCCCGGGCAGATCGATGGACAGCCGGTCGAGCTCGTAGCGCGAGGGGATGGACATGCGCTCGATGGCCAATGGCGCGATGGTCTTACCACCCTGGGCAATTCGGGCAGCGGTCTCGGCGGCGCGCTTCATGGCGTCCCAGCTCAAGTCTTCCACGTGTGCGTAACCGGTCGCGTCGCCCTTTTGCACGCGCACTCCGAGACCCATGCTCACGCCGCGCGACGCGCTGCGCGTGATGCCTTCTTCGAAGCTGATCGCGCCGCCTGCTTGGTATTCGAAGAACAGATCCGCGTATTCACCGCCGCGACCGAGCGCGATCGTGAGCAGCTTGCGCGCGAGCTCCGCATCGACCGGGCTCTCACCGCCCGGCCGGAACGGAGCTTGGTAGGAAGCACTTTGGGTCATGAATTCCGCTCGGGCAGAGTGCACATCGACCCATCATGAGGCGCTCGGCTGAGCCGTGCAAGCCGCCCGCGAGCGGCCGGCAATCTTGCCGACCCGTCGAGGACCTTCGCAGGCCACACGCGGCCCGAGGACCCTTTCGCATCTGCCAAAAAGTAGTTTGAATTCCAGAATTCAAACTACTTTTTCGCTTCTGAGCCACCCTGGTTGCAACCGAGTACATAGTGGCGTTCCTGACCGGCCGAGTTACGCGCCCGATGTACCCGGGCTCAACCCTTGTATCTTCTGCGGGTCGCGAAGCGCGTCGCCCGGCGCTGCACTCGGGCGCCGCGATCGCCGAAACGCGCGCAGCGGCGAGGGCCAGGCCAATGCGCTGACCAGGAGCAGCAGCGCGAGTTCGGCCAAGATTTCGAGCGCGCCGTTCGTGAGCAGCGAGTGGCTCGTGGCGTACCATGCAGCGAACACAGCCAGCGCGCACAGCTTCGCTGACAGCGCGAGATAAGCCCAGGACAACGCTTTGGGCGGAAATGCGCCGCGCGCAAGGTCGACCAAGAGCGCGTAGGGCCAGACGAATTTGAGCAGCATGCCCAACGCGATCAGCCACCACAGCTCCTCATAGCGGGCGATCGGGACCCACTCGAACATGAAATGGAAGTCGATGCCCGAAAAGCGCATGCCCACGGTTGGCCAGAGCAGCAGGTAGCCCGCGAACGCGAGCGACACACCGCTGGCTGCCGAGCGCGCTTCGTCGTCTGCAGCGAACGAGCGGCGCCAGAGCTCGAGCGTAAGCCCCACGCACAACAGCAACGCCTGCATCGGCAGCACGCGCACCGCCTCCTGACCGTACAATTGACCCAGCGCGAGCAGGCCGAGAAAGAGTCGCGAGGCGACTAGGCGGGACCTCGGTAGCAGATGCAAGCCGGCGCAACCCAGCACGGAGCAGAGCAACACTGCACGTTGGCTGGGCAGGTGCTCGAGCCAAAGCGAAGCCGGCGCGAGCAGCGCGGCGATGCTCAGATCCCGCCTCGAAGGTTGCTTGGCGTAGGCAAACCCGAGCCATAGACCGAGCTTGGTCGCGCACGACATGAGTAGCGCATAACGTTCGAAGAGTGGCGACGAGAAGACGAAGAAGGCCATCTCGCGGGTTTGCCCGCCTACGCCTTGGAGGCCGTACAGGGTCCAGAGCAGACTCGCAGCCAGCAGCGCGAGACCGAACAGAGCGGTGCGCTCGCGCGCGCGAAACGAGCTTAGCCGAGTACCCAACACGACGAACAGCGCGACGATCGCGGCCAGCACGGTCGCTCGACTGGCTCCGTAATAGTAGGCGGTCGGAAACAACAGCACGAACGACAACAGGACCGTGGTGAATGCGCCGCGTTCCAAGCGATCGCGCCAATTGAAGCGCGGCGCGCGGCGCAGGAACGAAAGCGCGAAACCGAGCGCGAGCGGTACGAGCAGCCAGAACGAACGGATGGGTTCGGATCCGTGATCGTGAATGTGATGCCGAACCGCATCGTAGTGGCGACCCGCGAGCGCCAACGAAGCTGCGCCCAAGAGCGAAAGTGACCAGGCCCAGCCACGCGTGAGCCCGACTGATGCCAGCAGTTTTTGCGCGACGACCAGAGCTGCTCCGAGCGTGAGGCAGGCCAAGAGCAGCCGCACCGTCCGGGCGCTTTGTTGCTTGGGGGGCGCGCGCAGCGCGGGCAATCGTCGCAGCTGTTCGGGACTCAGCGCGCTCGGCGCGAAGATCGCGCTCAGCTCTGGACCGAGATAAGAAGGCGGCGTGGGCACCCCCAGCAGCACGCCCAGGATGGCTCGATGGTCGCTCAGCGCGGCGTTCAACCGAACGCCCTGGCGAAAGCTGGGACCGGCGTACACGGCGACCGTGGTCGAGCGCAGGCCCGGCAAATGACGGCCCATCTCGTCGTGGCCGTGATCGCCGAACACCAGGATGTCGGAGTCGTCGCCCGCGCGCGCCACGATTTCTGCAAGCAAGCGATCGATCGCCCGAAACGCCTCGTGGTACTTCGGGCTATGCGTGCCGTAGGCATGCGCGATGCGGTCGCCGTTGGCCAGGCCGACGACCGTGACGTCCGCGCTGCGCTGCCCGTCAATCGCTGCCAAATCGGCCAGCACCTGGGCCTCGCCTCGCTCATCCCCAGCCCTGAATTTGGCTCGACTTAGCGACGACTGATAGGGCTCGAAGTCGTGCGAGCCGACCGCCACCACGTTTCGTCCCGCCTGCG